>VFSW01000137.1_pt1 | contig 92713 bp, 83 predicted proteins | sample 5358111 | NCBI WGS metagenome assembly VFSW01 (sample SAMN11554181, study PRJNA540505) | mine drainage metagenome | isolation source: sediment from site ElyBrook_90M | place: USA: Ely Copper Mine, Vershire, VT | collected 2017 | reverse complement strand
CGAGCTTCTCTACTTCCGCGATATCCCGCACATCTCTCTGTACGATCGCTTTCACATAGTCGCGTGCCCAGGCTTGGCGACGCCGGGAGTCTTCTCTCCGCAGCATCTCAGGGTATCCGCCCACCAGCACAGCATGGACAAGCTGGTCGCCAACGATATCCGGCCCTGGCTTCACCAGTTTGCTGTTGAATGCCGTTTTCAGGAAGGTGGGCTCCTTGCCGAGTATCTCGGCTCTGGAGATCGGCATCAGGTTTACGATTTCCATGCGACCCGCAAGACTTTCGGAGACTTGAGGCAGGGTGAGAATGTTGGCAGATCCTGTTAGCAGGAAACGGCCTGCCCTTCGGTCGCTATCAACGGATCGTTTGATGGCCCTCAGAAGTTCCGGAGCTCTTTGCACTTCGTCGATGGTGACCAAATCGAATCCACGCACAAAGCCAGCCGGGTCGCTTCGAGCGGCCTCGAGCACTGTGTCATCATCCAAGGTCACATACTCGCGTTCCTTGTCGACAAACTGACGGACGAGCGTAGTCTTGCCACATTGGCGGGGGCCAATCAGCATGACCACGGGAGTATCCTTAAGCGCAGTGGCCACACGTTTGGTTGAGAATCTCTGAAAGAGCTGGAAATCGGGGTCCGCCATCTCGGATCATTGTATCGTCTAATCCGGATTCGATTCCCGTCCAATTCGGATTGTGAGCCCGGCCAAACCGGAAGGCAGAGTGCCTCCCATCGCGGTCACACAATCAGAATAGAGAGCAAGGCATCTGGAAGCGCGCGAACAATACGCGAACAATGCGCATCCCAAATCAGCCTAATTTGCCCCTAACAGTCCTAAAATCGTCGGAGCATAAAATGTTTCATTTCAAATACATCCGCTGATTCCGGGCCACTTAGCTGAATTGTCCGGCAGCCCTGAAAAGGCCACCCTCAACAGAAGGCGGATACCTGCCGACCTCTCGGATACTGATCTGAAGGCTCCTGCCGGAATCCAGCAAAGCACTCGCTTTCGTCGAGTTCAGACGCGTCTGCGACCAGCCAGCATCGCGAGATGACTTCCGAGGTCAAATAGAGATGCGTTCCGGAATTCGGTCGATACCCGAACGGATTTGGCATGATTCCTAGAGCTGGTTGCATAAATGGGTACGGCCTCAAGAGAGCGACTTACGTTTGAGGCGGGTCGAGTGGTGAGCTTCTTGTATGAAGAAGCGAACGGTGTTGTTGAGCGAACAGCAGTGGGCGTTGTTGGCGCCATTGTTTCCCGAACCCAGGCGGCGTAACGATGGACGCGGCCGACCGTGGGCCAGCAACCGCGCATGTTTGCTGGGGATTCTGTGGGTGCTGCGCACTGGAGCCCGGTGGCGCGATCTGCCCGAGGAGTATCCCGACGGGTCCACCTGCTGGCGGCGGTTGCGGATGTGGGAGGAGCAAGGCGTCTGGCTGCGAGCCTGGCGGAAGCTGCTGGGCCAGATGGACCAGCGCGGTCTGCTGGATTGGGAAGAAGCATTTCTGGACGCGACCTTCGTCACCGCGAAAAAGGGGGCTCCGGAGTCGGCAAGACCCGTCGTGGGAAAGGTACGAAGTGCATGGTGGTGGTCGACGGCCGCGGCGTTCCTGTCGGAGCGCAACTTGCGTCCGCGCAGATCTCCGAACACCAGCTTGCGGAAAGCACGCTCGCAACCGTAAACGTGCCCCGGACAGGCCGTGGACGCCCTCGTTCCCGCTTGCGCCGCGTGATTGCGGATCGTGGCTATGACTCCGACCCATTGCGCGAGCGGCTGAAACAGCGTGGCACCGACCTGATCGTGCCCTACCGCAGCAACAATCGACAACGACGCTATGAAGATGGACGCAAACTCAGACGCTACCAACGCCGCTGGAAAATCGAACGCACCAACGCATGGCTGCAGAACTTCCGCCGCATCCAGGTCCGCTACGACCGCATCCTCACCGTCTTTCAAGCCTTCTTCCACTTCGCCTGTCTCCTCATCACCTTGAGGCATTTATGCAACTAGCTCTAGGCAAAAAATAGCGAAACGTTATATGGCATAGGAAGAGGATGCCAGGAGTAAGAGGCTTTGTGGGCCCGCAACGCACCATGGATCTGGTGAAGCAAAGATGCGGTTCCAGATACGGCATACGTGTCAAAATCTCGCTGCAACGCGGATACAGCCGAAGGATCGAGCCAATAACGGATGAAGGTCGCTGTGAGCGTTACGACAATACCGATTCGCCGTGCAATCAAGCGTGCCGCCGCAACATGGTGGGATCCACCTTCGTTGATAAGGAAGAGGCGACCGTCCCACTCATAGCGTGCAAAATGATCGGCTGTGTTTGCTTGATGGAGAATCCTTATTTCACGATGCGAGAGATGCTCCTTCAGCTTCTCGAATGTGAACTCATTGAGCATCTCGGGAGAGTTTGTTCTCGCCATCTCATCCAGGCTAAGGAATTCCGTCAGATCGCTCTTGGATGCCGAGATTCCACAGACATCCTGGATCTCGCATCTCCATCCAGGTCTCAACTCATGCCGCCCCATGCATAAGTCGGTACAAAACAAGGGCGAGAGTGATCGCTCTGATGAGCGTGCCAAACGCCCAACTCGGAAGGTGAGTCTCCCCAGGCATTCCATCGGACGACACTCTGCGTACCAATGAACTTTGCCGGCTCATTCAGTACAATCTGCAAGTCAGAATTCCCGACGAGAAGGCGTTGCAGCTGGACGGGGCGCCCAAACTGCTCCCGGACTCGGCTCAAAATGCCCAATCTACCCATAACCAGTATCCGGGGGCGATGCATGTAGATCAACATCAGCTCGCAGAATTCGATGGCCGCGCGGACATGAGAGATCTGTTTTATCGAGGCTGACTCCACACGAATCAGCCTCTTGGCCACTTGTCTCAGCTGAAATCCGTTATAGATCTTGCCCGCATTTTGCCCGCAAATAACGCCGGGTGGGCCGTTGTTGCCAGTTTGTCGACACGCAAGTAACTTGATTTTCAACAACTTGAGGAGAGCGCGTTTCCGTGGCATCGGGGCCGAAGCTAGATGTTTTCAGGTCAGCGTCTGAGGTGAAGCGCTGGTCTCCGGCGCGGACGGACTGATGCTCCTCATTTCAACATCTCTCTACTTCTTTATGAACCTACTTGCTACGAGATCTAGCGGAATGCGAGTCGCGTCGTTCGGCGTCACCGATTTTTTGCTACAATCAATCAGGGCCGTGACAGCGTTCGCGGTCTGTACGCAGGGCTTTCGGCGATTTCATAGTCACCGTTTAGTCACCGAATCCACGGAAATTGGCAATATTCAGTGGAAGGGAAAGATTCCCGGGAAAGTGTGGAAAGTCAGCCGCCTTTTTGGAATCAGTGATTTGGCCTAAGGTCTTGAAAACAAAACAGGCGCGTAGCTCAGTTGGTTAGAGCGCTTCCTTGACACGGAAGAGGTCGCTGGTTCGAGTCCAGTCGTGCCTACCATTCTAAGGTTTTTACTATCTGTTATTTATGGGCAAGATTCAAGTGCAGTATACTGCGCTTCCAACCCGTCTTCTAACCCGTTAACAAGTTACTGCCCACTTTCTGATTCCTAATCCAACGGGGAGCCCCCCGGCTCTGCCGGGGAGGCAGTAGCAGTTTGACATTTTCGGGAGTCCATCCAAGAAACTCCAAGAGGTGAGCCGCCAAGCACACATCAAGGAGAACCAAGACGAACGAGTATGAAAGCTTAAGCCACTCGAAATGGGAGTGCAAGTACCACGTAGTTTTTATTCTGAAGGCGCGCAGGAAGGCGCTGTACGAGAGCTCGCGCCAGCATTTGGGCGAGGTGTTCCGCAAACTGGTCGAACAGAAAGCCGGATCGCAGAAGCCGCCTGCAAATCGACCATGTGCATATGATGATTTAGATTCCACCCAAGTATGCGGTCTCGCAAGTGGTGGGGTTTATCAAGGGCAAGAGCGCAATCCATCTGGCCCGGGTGTACGGAGAACGGAAGCAGAATTACACAGGCAAAACTTCCGGGCGCGAGGATACTTCGTATCGACGGTAGGGCGAGACGAGGCCACGATTCGGGAGTACATCCGCAACCATGAGAAGGAAGACCAGAGGCTGGATCAGATGAACCTCTGGAAATGACCTGCTACCGTCAAGGTGGCCCAGCCCAATCGGGGCCGCGTTAGCGACCCCGATTCAAGCCGCTTTGAGCGGCTCACACCGTAAAGCCCCCGGCTCTGCCGGGGACTTACGAAGTCGCTTGGATCGACGCAAATACGCCACGGGGCGCAAGATCACCGCAGAGCAGATGAAACAGATCGACTTGCATCCAGACAAATTTCACGGCCAGTGGAACTACGTCATCAACCCCCGCGTCGATAACGTCGATAAATAGCAGTATCGATGTTACATTTATTTGTTTCCGCGTACTTAACTGCAAAGCAAGTTATTGTCCGGCGCGCTTGAGAATCTCATCGGCAAAGTAGTCATGCACTTTGGCGTCATTGTGGAGCTTATCGAAGTAAGCATTCTTCAGCAGTTGTGCATGGCCCTCGCGCAGCAATTGGCGAATAGTTTGCTGCACGCGAGGGTCGTTCAACTCGCGTTGTCCGGCTGGTTCCCGCTCGATCAGTTTGTAAATCGCGTATCCCATTACCCGGTGGCCAGGGCCGGTGCCGTTGTAGATGGGCAGAATGCCGGTGATCTCGCCGGGCTTCAATTTGGAGATGGCATCGTAGACATCCGGCTCGGTGTGCAGTGCAGATTCCGCCACAAATCCAATATCGCCTCCATTGGAGGCGGTGTTCGGATTCTCTGAGAAATTCATTGCCACGGCGCCAAAGTCTTCACCGCTATTAAGGCGATTGAGCAAAGTCTGAATTTTTCTTTTTGCGTCCGCGTCGCCGGATGCCTTATTGTTTTGCAGATTTCCGGTTTGCTGTGAAGGAGCAGCAGTTACAGCGACCTGCGCCAGGTGGTATTGGGGTTCAATCAGGTTGAACTCCGACTTGTGCGCGGCATAGTAGCCGCTTATCTCAGAGTCGGTGATGTTGATCTTTGATTCAATTTCCTTATTGAGAAGCTTGGTCTTGGTTAGTGAACGGCGCAGATCGCGCTTGAGGTCGTCCACGGTAATGTTGCGGTCCTTGAGTTGTTTGTTCCACTCTTCCTCTGTAAAAGGCGCCTTCATCTCCGTAAGCTTGGCGTTCACATCCTCATCGGTAGCCGCAAGGTTGAGTTTAGCGGCTCGTTGCCAGAGAATCTCGTCCTCGATCATCTGGCGGAGGATGTTCAAGCGGACAATGTCTGCCTGTTCGGGGGTGGGCTTCTGGGGGTTATCGCCCAGGTTGGCCTTGTAATACTTATCCAGGTCTGCCCGCATGATTTCCTTACCGTTGACGGTCGCCATCACGTCCGGTGCGGGAGTGCGATGGCAGCCTGCCACAGCAGTCAACAGGGTTCCAGAACAAAGGATCAACGCGACGACATGAGACTTCGTGCGGAAAAAAGATTCGACTTGCAACCTGGTGTCTCCTGTGGGGCCAATAAGGCCCAAAAATCAAGGATAAATCCACGAACCTGCGTGGCGGTAGGCATTTTCTCAAATGCCTACACATCCCGAGCGCCCAGCGATCTTGAAAGGCAAAAGCCAAAACCCAGCAATCCTGGTGCTAATTACCGGCGGCAGACGGATGCGGCTGCTCTGCCGGCGTCTTGGCAGGAGGCTCTATCCCTTCGGAGCGCAATGCACGATCGATCACCATCCAGACCTGCGCCTCAGGCAAGGCTCCAAAGATGCGCTCTCCATTGACGAACAGTGCGGGCGCACCTTCCACTCCCAATGACTCTGCCTCCTTGGACGAGGCGCGAACCTTGGTCTCGTCCTGTTTCGTGAGGCAGGCGTCAAGAATGTCCTGGTTTAGGTTGCCCTGCTTGGCCTGTTCGCGTGCAATGCGGTCCAGGGCTGCGAAGCTCTTTGCCGGGTTTCTTTCCTCGCCGTTAATCTCCTGGCCGTGTGAGTGGAGATAGTCCACATATTTCCAGTAAACATCGCCGCTTTGCGCGGCCAGACAGTCCGCATCGACAGAGGCGTGCATGGCCCATGGGTGTATTTCGTAGAGTGGGTTGTCTTTATAGATGAAGCGCACTTTGTCTTTGTAGCGCTCCAATGTTGCCGGAAACAGAGTTTGATGCATCTGGGCGCAGTACGGACACTCCAGGTCGTCGAAGTTTATAACCGTCACTTTGGCCGCAGGATTGCCGCGGATCGGGCGACCGGTGACATCGATGGAGAATGCAGGATCTTTTGTCAGACTATAGGTCTCAAGGCGTGCCAAAGTCTTGCCGTCGGTCGAGATCAGAAAGTCGATCTCGGTTTTCTTAGCGCCGTGGGAGAGGGTAACTGGCACTGTTTCGTAGCCGGGAATCTTGCTGGGCTTGCGCTCGCCGATACTTACGTCGATATCCTGCGGCACATTGAATTGTGAACGGACCATGACCTCAATTCGTCTATTAAGGGATGGATCCTGTGTTCCCTGTGTTGAGAGCTGGGCTTTACAGCCGGCAGCCATGCCCACTGCGAGCAGAACTGCCAGTAAATGTGTACGCGACAAGATGGAATCCTCTCTTAAAAGGATACGCTAGCCGGACCACAAAATGAGAGCGGAATCGGCGCGAACATGCCCATGCAAGGCTCTTGTCGGGCGATGACGATGACCGACACAAGCCAGCTTGCGGACGTGCCGAGGGTATACGTGCACCGAATTGCGCTGTATCCGGTGGTCCGTCCGATCTATGCAACCACATTCAGTTGACGCGGGAGCGGGCAAAAAGCAATCAGAAGGCAAAACCGGCGCCGGGCTCATCTCATTCCGCTTCGCTGCTTGGCCATGCCGGCTTTGGTGTTGCAATCCTTTGCAGATCAGATCAATAGGCGGGTGGCAGGCTGGGGTCGCGGAAGACCGAATTGGAGCGCCGTATGTCTCCCACGGTGCCAAAGTTGGCCAGGGTGATGCCGTAGAGCCACTGGGTTTCATCGCGGACCTCGCCGAGAGTAAAGCGCCGGTAGCCGAAGGTAAGGCCGCAGCAGTCCCAGTTATAGACCGCCTGCACCCCGGCGTATTGCAGTGCTCCGTGTACAAAGTCGTAGCTGCCGTTGGCGGCCAGATTAAAGCCGGCGCCACTGGGCTTGCCGATGGAGAGAAAGGGCTGCAATTGCTGGCTCATGATGGTAGAGGCGGCGCTGCCGTTCTCGTCGACAGCATTGAGCAGCGCGTGTCCTATGCCCAGCGTCGTGCGGCCCCAGCTATAGCCTGCGTAGAGGTTGTCGGCGTTGAGCCGCCCGGCTTTGGGGTCGTAGTCCATATCCCACTGAAGGCGCAGATTGTCGATTGCCTCAAGCCTCAGCCGTGAAGTGATGGGCGCCAGATTGCGCGGTGAAGTCAGAAAGGCCACGCCGGTCAAGTCCAGAGTGGTGTCGAAGACGTTGCGCCGGTCTGGGATTAGCGCGCCGCCAAAAGTGGGGTCGATGAAATACTTTTGCGCAATCTGCCAACTGGCCCACTCGCGCGGTCGTTCAGGGCAGTCGCCGGCAGGCCGGTCAGCCATGTCCGGGCAGGGCTGCGGCTTGGCAGGGCGCAGATAAAAGCGCTGGGTAAGCGAGAAGCCCACTTCGTTGGTGTTGGATGCGATGTCGGTGGTGTCGAACTTAAGCACTTTCTGTTGATTGGGACCGATGCCGTTCACATAACGGTATGTGAACTCGGGCTCGATAACATGGCGCAAAATCCGGTTCCAGTGGTTGAGTGCAAAGTCGCGCTCCACGGCTGGGGGGCGCAGGTCGAGAGAGAACTCCACATCGCTGCGGTTGATCGGATCGTGGCTGATGGTAGGAACGCCATTGTGTGCGCCTGTCAGATCCGGGCTCTGGCTGATGGAGTAGAGGGTCTCGCGCAGGGCGACCTCGGGAACCAGGCTCCAGCCTCCGCCTGATAGGGGCAGCGAAAGATGGGGATAGATGTCAGTCCGGCCCACGTTGCGGGCATGGAAGTGCGGTTCGGAGCGGTTCAGGTAGCCCAGGGACGATCCCAGGCCGGCGTAGAAAGGTGTGGCCCCGAGCGACCGGTCGATCAAGTCGTAGCGCAGGCTGGGCAAATGGATAATCCTGACCTCGTTTCCGGTGGTAGTGCTGGCAAAGCTCTGGAAGCGGTCAAACGACAGCGAGGGTACTTGTCCGTTATGCGTGTGCGTCAGCGCCAGGTTGCTCGACACCTGCGAACTGACAGCCTGTGAGTAGATATCGTTGAAGACCAGCCGGTAAATGTAGCTGGAGAGATACTCGATGTTTCCCGCAATGCGCGTCTCCGCGGAAAGATCCTTGCGGCCAAGCGCATTGATGTCCACGCCGCCCTGGTTGATGAGCGTGGTTGTGTTCGGATCGGTTTCGCTGGCCTGGTTAACGCCGCGATCCAGCACCGCGTTCCAGCGTGCTGTCAGGTGGTCAAGTCCCGGCCCCTTGTAGCGGAAGTCGCCGTTGGGCGCCCATCCGCGCTTGCTGTAGTACTCCGCGCCCACCACCATGTCCATGCTGCGATTGATGACCCAGTAGAACTGCTCGCCCACAATAAACCCCTTAATCGAGGAGTTGCTAAGGATGGGGAGCATCAGCCCGCTTTCGCGTCCCAATTCATCCACGGGATGGCGTAGGTAGGGCAGGTAAAAGATGGGTACGCCTAGAAACTTGAAGAGCGTATTGGCGGCGGAGGCTTTTCCGTTTGCAAGTACGATTGAGCGGGAGATCAGCGCCCAGTCCGGTTTGGGCAGGCGGCAATTGGTCATGGAGCCGTCAATTATCCGGTAGCTGCCTTCGCCGGTTTGCAGCAGCACCCTGCCTGAAAACAGGAAGGGATTGGGAGTGGAATAGACTACCGTGCGGCCACTCCGCCTTACTCCAAGCGAGCCAGTTACGTTGAAAAAACGCGCCGTATGCATATTGAGCCGCATATCGCCGCGGGTGGCGTTGATCAGCACGTCCTGGGGGCCGCCGGCAACCTGCAGATGCCCGTCGGCCTCCAGTTCCGAGGTGGCCTGGTGATACACCACATTGTCGGCGCGCAAAATGTAGTCGCGGTAGTGAACCACCACATCGCCGGTGAGGGTCCAAGTGTCGCCCACGCGTGTCTGGCGCTGCGCCTCCCATTGGACTGGAACCCCGCTCGGTGGCGCCTGCTCTGGCTGGGCTACGGGCAATAGCTCCTGGCTGGGATCATCGGGGAGCGAGGCTGCTGGCGTTGTGTCCTGGCTGGGCGCTATAGGTGCAGTTTGGCTTCCGTTGCCTTGCCCTGCTTGAGGTAACGCATTGGTTAACGCCTGCCCCCTAACTTGCAGGTGACAGAAGGCCAGTAGCGTGATAAATACTAAATATCGGGGTCGCATCTCAATACCAAGTTCTGCGTCAAGGCTCAGCATAGCAAACGCCAGCCACTTTGGATTGAGATGAGCGCCTCGAAGCTCTGGCAGCAGGCAAAAATCGCGTAGTTTTCGCCGCATACGGGTCTTGCGATCCGCGGCGAGCCTGTATCTCTCCGCTCCCCCTTTCACTCTCTTGAGAGCAACGTCTGCAGTGCCCTTTACTTGAAAGGGCATACAGACCTGAACAGCGCCGCAGCGCCTTGATAAGGCCTTGTGATCCGCATCAGAAGGGAACCGGAGCATTGAGCACATCGGTTGGCCAGCCAAACCTCGTACCCTCTTGGAAGCAGGAAGTGAATCGACGCCTTGCAGCGCACAAGAGCCGCAGAGGCCTTCCCATGGCAGACTCGGCACCGCACGGTGAGGTACGCCGCGCCGCCGGCAGCCGCGCTGCCCTGGCAGCAGCGCGCGTGGCCGCACGCTATGCCAAGGCGCCCAGCTACAGCCAGATGCAGGCCGCGGAAGCGCATACAGCGGTGCGCGCCGCTGAGATTGCCACTCAGGTTGCGCTGGATGCGCAAGCTGCCGCACAGGCTGCCCTGGCCGGTTTGCAGGCTGCTGCTTGCGCCACGCCTCCCATGCTGGTTCCTGAGCGCAAATTGGAGCCGGCCTCTGTATATGCCGAGCCGGTAGCGTCCCGTTCTTCCGAGGCGCTAGACTTTGCAATCCAGGAAGAGCCGCGCATGGACGAGCGTCCGGCCGAGTTGACGGTGGAACGCGCCGAGCCGGAGGACTTCAGAATTCCAGTCGAACACTGGTGGGAGCCAGCCCCCGTAGAGCAAGTTGCGGAGGCCGCAGAGGTTGGTGAGCCGGCAGAGCCAATCTATGCAAACCTGATCGAATTTCCGCGCGAGCTAGTGGCAGTGCGCAAGGCACGGCCCCGCCAGGCCGACCTTCTTTATGCCCCGGCCGAGGAAACTACCGGACAATTGAGCATCTTTGAGGTTGACCCCACTATCGTGCCGGCGCAAGCAGAGGACTCCGGCTCGCTGGCTGCCCCGGCAGAGTTCGCGTGGTCGGGCATGGAGCTGGACGCACATCCACAGGACGATCTGGATCTTGAATCCGAGCCGACTCCGGCGGTGGCCACGCTGGAGCTGGCGCCCCTGACAAGGCGCCTTATGGCGGCGGTGGTGGATGCCTCGCTCATCTCCGCTGCATTTCTGGCTGCGGCGCTGGTCGCGGCGTACAACATGGACCGCCTGCCGGGGATCAAGGGGCTTGAAATTGGCGCGCCGTTGGCGCTATTTGTTACCGGATTGCTCTACATGGCGCTGTTTTCACTGCTGGCCGAGGCCACGCCTGGCATGAGGTACGCCCGCATCGGCCTTTGCACCTTTGACGACCAGAGCCCCACTCGGGCGCAGCGGTGCAGTAGGTTGGGCGCGCTGCTCTTGTCGGTTCTGCCGCTGGGGCTGGGAGCCGCATGGGCCATCTTCGACGAAGACCACCTGTGCTGGCACGATCGGTTCTCGCGCACCTACCAGCGAAAGTGCATCGCATAAGCGGAAATCACCGTGCTGAACTTCGGCATATAATTGCTGCGGATTTCAAATGAATTGGAGTCGCGGACTCTGTGTGGGAGGCTTTTCTTCCACTGTGGCGGCGTATGTCTGTCACTGGGGCGCTGAATAAGAAAATGCCGCTAGTGCGGGGTGGCCGCGGTCTGTCTCCATTGGAAATCGCTGTTATCGGACCGTCTCCGCCACCGATGCAAGAGGCTTTCCATGTCCCATGTCACCCTGAAGAACAGCTACCTGACACTCTCAGACCGTCTCAACCAATTTCCGCAGGGCGCGCCGCCTTCAGAGCTACTCTTCCAGATACTTGCTGTGCTGTTTACCAGGGATGAGGCGGCGTTGGTCGCGCTGCTTCCCATCAAGCCCTTCAACGTGGCCGCCGCGGCAAAGATATGGAAGAAACCCGCCGCCGAATGCAGGAAGATTCTCGAAGGCCTGGCCTCCAAAGGGATGTTGCTCGACATGGAATTGCGCGGAGAGCAGATATTTGTTCTGCCGCCGCCCATGGCTGGTTTTTTTGAGTTTTCCATGATGCGCATCGGCAACGGATACGACCAGAAGCTGCTGGCCGAACTCTATTACCGATACCTGAACGTGGAGGAGGATTTTGTAAAGAATCTCTTCGCGGGCGGCGAAACTCAGCTTGGCCGCACATTTGTGAACGAGAAGGCCCTTCCCTCAGACAACACTCTCACGGTGATGGATTACGAAAGAGCCAGCGAGGTGATCCGCACTGCCGAGCACATGGGCGTAGGAACATGCTATTGCCGCCATAAGATGCGGCACCTGGGCAAATCCTGCAATGCGCCCATGGACATCTGCATGACCTTCAGCGGCACGGCCCAGTCGCTCATCAAGCACGGCATTGCGCGCAAGGTTGACGTGAAAGAGGGCATGGATCTGCTGGACGTGGCGATCGAACACAACCTTGTCCAGTTTGGTGAGAACGTGCAAGATAAGGTGGCCTTTATCTGCAACTGCTGCGGATGCTGCTGCGAGGCAATGCTTGCGGCCAAGCGCTTCGCCGTTCTCAACCCTGTGGCCACCACCAATTTTCTGCCGGAAGTAAGCGCGAACTCCTGCAACGGCTGCGGCAAGTGCGTCGAGGTCTGTCCGGTCGAGGCCATGGCGCTGGTCTCCGCCGGTGACCCGCAAAAGCCCAAGCGCAAGAAAGCGCGTCTTGACGAGTCCCTATGCCTGGGGTGTGGAGTCTGCGTCCGGGCTTGTCCCAACGGCGGAATCGCGCTCAAGGCGCGCACGCAGCGAGTACTCACCCCTGTCACCACGGCCCACCGCGCCGTACTCATGGCCATTGAGCGCGGCCAGCTTCAGAACCTCATTTTCGACAATCAGGCGCATTGGAATCATCGCGCCATGGCCGCCATTCTGGGAGTGATTCTAAAGCTGCCGCCTATCAAGCAGATCTTGGCCAGCCAGCAGATGAAGTCCGTCTACCTTGAACGTCTCATGCAACCCAGGGATTTTGTCCATCGGGTGCATTGACGCTGGCGGCATCAAAAACAAATGCCGGATTTCGCCGCAGCCGCCGCGTCGCGGGTTACTCTGCCTGGTAGCGGTGCAGGCGGCCCAGCCCGTTGAAGGCCGCCACCTTGTAGCACTCGGCGAGGGTGGGGTAGTTAAAGACAGTGTCGATGAAATACTCAATCGTGCCATCCAGAATCATTACCGCCTGGCCGATGTGGATCAGTTCGGTGGCGCTATCTCCAATGATGTGTACGCCCAGAATCTTGCGGGTGTCGCGATGGAAGATGAGTTTGAGCCGGCCAGTGGTGTCGCCGCGAATCTGGCCTCGGGCGGTTTCACGATAGTAGGCCATGCCCACCTCGTAAGGTACGTCCTCTTCGGTCAACTTCTCCTCGGTTTTGCCGATGAAACTGATCTCCGGGATGGTGTAGATGCCGTAGGGATAAAAGTTGGGGTTGGAGGTGGTGTCGCGGTCGTTGAAGGCGCGCGCGGCGGCAATACGCCCTTGCTCCATCGAGACTGAGGCTAGCGCGGGAAAACCGATCACGTCGCCCACGGCGTAGATATGCTCCACCTTGGTCTGGTAGTGCTCATTCACGGGGATGCGGCCCCGCGAGTCGGCTTCAAGGCCGGCGGCGGTTAGGTTGAGTCCGTCGATATTGCCCTGGCGGCCCACGGCATAGAGCAGCGTGTCGCCTGAGACCTTCTTCTTGCTCTTCAGGTTAGCGACCACGCTTCCTAGAGCCAGTTCTTCCACGCTTTCAACTTCCTCGCCAAGGCGCATGGTGACGCGGTTGTCGCGCAGGTGGTAGCTGAGGGCTTCGATGATCTCGCGGTCGGCGAACTCGAGCAGCCGGTCGCGCTTTTCAATCAGCGTTACCCGCACGCCAAGGACAGCGAACATGCAGGTGTATTCCACGCCTATCACTCCGCCGCCTACCACGATCAGTGAGCGGGGCAGCGCATCCATGTCGAGTATCTGATCGCTGTTGACGATGGTTCGGCCGTTCACCGGTACGCTGGGAGAAGAGGCGGGCTTGGTGCCCACGGCCACAATCACGCGCTCGGCCTGGATAGTGCTTTCAGCCTGCGGACCCACCACGCGCACCTGGTGGGGACCAACAAAACTGGCGATGCCGTGGATGACGTCGATGCCGTTGCGGGTCAGTTGCGCCTCGGTCACGTCAATCTCCGCCTTGATCGTTGCCTGGACGCGGAAGGCCAGGTCGGCCATGGTGATCTTATCCTTGACCCGGTAGTTGATGCCGTAGATGGAGCGGTAGTTGTAGCCGGAAAGATGGAGAACGGCCTCCCGCATGGTCTTTGATGGGATGGTGCCGGTGTTTACGCAGACGCCTCCGACTACGGCGCGGGACTCGACTACGGCCACGCGCTTCTTCATCTTGCTGGCGGCCACGGCTGCGCGCTGGCCAGAGGGCCCGGAGCCGATCACGATCAGGTCATAGTTGGCGGCGCTCATACGAGTTTCTCTCCACAGGGGAAGTTTTCTGATTTGGCGGCACGCTGGCCGGGGGGCGAGGCTGCGATGCCCCTCAACCGGAGGCTACCATAGCGCGGGGCGGCTCAAAGCGGATGACTCCAGTGAAAGGTGGAAAGGGAAGAGAGGGCGCGGCGGGATTGGAACTTGAAGAAAGGGGAAGGGTGTTGGCGGCAGACCGGGTTCCCAGCGGTAGGTTTACGCCGCTGGGAGTCGCAGATTGGGGCCCAGTCTGCCGCCGTCTTGTAAAAATCGTTATGAATCCGAGGCCCTGTTCACACTACTAGGGCCGATGGGCTCAGTAGTGTAAGCAGACCCTAGGAATGTGCCGGTTGCGGGGTGGAGTGGAATGCAGGCTTATTTTTCCCCGCGAATGAGTCCACCCGCTGCCTACTCCCTTCCACGCGGAACTGGCGAATCATGCCGTCAAGATCGCTGGCCAGCGATGCCAGATTCTTGAGCGATTCAACAGCTTCCTCGGCCCCCTGCGCATTTTCAACTGAAAGCTGCGATATCTGCCCGGCGGACTCGGCTATCTCTCCCGATGCCGAGGTCTGCTCCGTAGCGGCGGTGGCGATCAGGTGAATCTGGTGCTCCACCTGTTTTGAAGACTCGATAATTGCCTCCAGGCTGTTGCGGGCATGGGAGGTCTCTTGCATGCCGGTTTCGACAGCCGCGCGACTATCCTGCATCACCTGAAGAGTCTCCCGTGTCTCCTCCTGGATGCTGCGAATGGTGCCGGCAATCTCTTCCGTGGCTCCCTTGGTGCGCTCAGCCAGACGCCGTACCTCTCCAGCCACAACGGCGAAACCACGGCCATGTTCGCCGGCTCTGGCTGCCTCAATGGCTGCATTCAGGGCCAGCAGGTTGGTTTGCTCGCTGATCTCCTGAATCACGTTGACCACCTTGCCAATCTCCTCGGAGCGGTGGGCCAACGAGGTCATCTTGTCTGAGACCGAACTGGTGGCGGCTGCAATCTTTTCCATGGTCACGGCCGCGGCTTGCATCACCGCGCCTCCCTGTTCGGCGGTCTCGGCCGAGACGCGGCTGGAGCCTGCTGCGCTCTCGGCGTTGTGGCTTATCTCGCCGATGGTCGCGGTCATTTCCTGCGCCGCGGCGGCAATCTGATTCGTCTTGTTTGACTGCGTGTGCGCGTTTCCGGCGCTCTCGACAGAGCGGGCGCTGATCTCGGTCGTCGCCGCAGAGAGCGTCTCTGCCCCTTGGGCTACCGACTCAATCACCGTGCGCATCGATGCAACGCAGACGTTGAGAGCGGCTGAGAGGCGGCCGATTTCGTCGCTTCCGGACTCGTCCACGCTCACCGTCAGATCTTTTGCCGCCACGCGCTCCAGAGCCGCAGTGGCAGCCTGCAACGGTGGGGCGATCAGACGGGTGAGCAGCAAGCCGGTCATGGCGCAGAGCAGAACAATAAAGAATGTAACGCCGGCATTGATCCAGGTGGCGCGGTTGCTGGAGGTGGCGGCGGAGCTAATGCCCTTTGTGCCTTCTTTGACGTTGAGATCGAATGCCGCATTCGCTGCTGCCTGGGAATTGTTGATCAGAGCAAGAGAGGAGTCGGCTAATATCAGATCCAGCGCATCGCCAGTTTTGGTGGCGTCCAGCAGAGCTTTGGAGCGATTGCTGATATCTAGATATTGAGCGAACAGCGCAGTGAACTTCTGGAAGTGCGCGCGATCTTCCGGTGTGCTGATCAGCGGTTCATACGCCTTGACTCCCGCCTGATATTCAGCGATGCCTTGCAGGCGCTCCGCGTTGTCCTTGGCAAGGCACTCAGGCGTCTGGCAGAGCAACATGCCGAGATCCCAGCGGCGTGTTTGCTGGATTCCATCTCGAATGCTTGCCAGCTGTACCACCGATGGAAACTTGACTTCGCTCACGTCCTGGTTCTTTTTGGAAATTCCGCTGAACGTGATGAAGGAATAGGCGCCCAGCAGAATGCAGAGACCGCAAACAATGCCGAAGGCGTAGATAAACTTGCGCGAAATAGGGAGATTTTTGAGCCAAGCCATGCCAGGAACCCTTTCTGAGGCGATTCGATGGCTTTATCGGCGTAAACGGGGCCGACTTGAGTACTTTCGTTCCCCGCCTTCCAGCTTCATAGCAAACAGTCAGCGGACTGAGCCCTGTCGCTACACCAGGATCACTTGGGTTGTCTCAGAAAAGAGAACATCCGACGGGGCCGCAGAGCCTATAGCGGCTTCGACATGGCGATGCAATGGCACTCGGCGCCGGTCCGGAATTTGCGCGGGTAGCTGAACTCCTCGGTGCCGGTTTCCACGAACCCGAAGCGGCGGTAGAGGGGAAGCAGTTCGGGGCGCAGGCTGAGGACGGTGATGTCTATCACCTGGCAGCCCAGGGCGCGGAGATATTCCTCGGCGGCCTCCATAAGCCGGCGGGCAAGCCCCTGGCCCTGGCGCGAGGGATCGACGGCCAGCATGCCCAGGTAGCCGCGCGCGCCGCGCAACTCAGCGTAGATTGAGCCCAACAGACTGCCGCCATCCTGCTCCAGCACTAGGATGCTGCCCCTCTCCAGGGATGCGGCCAGGTGGTCCAGGTCGGTGCGCGTCCCTTCCAGAAATTCTTCAATCGAGAAGGCGGCGTTGATCAGTTCCGCCAGGCGCGGCAGGTCTGCCGCAGTGGCCAAGCGGTTGCGGAAGGTGGTAAAGGGAACTGTATCTTCTGACATTGGCGGCGATTCTGTATTGCCATTGTTACATGAAAGACGGCTTATGATCGGCCCGAGGATTGCCTTCCATTGACTCGGAAGTTGTGCCGAAAACATGGCTTTTACGGTTCACTCAGCACGGTCAGAATGGCATGGGCAATCTCCGCGTCTGACACGGCAGATGCTTGCTTGCGCATTGTTTCCGCCCTCTCTAAAAAGAGCCTGTAAATCCTTACTGCGAGTGCGGCCAGCTGAACCGGATATGTTGGTATGCTCCCTTGCGGGAACAGGTCTTTGTTCTTATTCAGGAACGCAGCCGCCTCCTGCACGATACGATGCTTTTCGCGGCTTTCTTCACTTTCATGGTGGAATGCCCACTCACTGACCCGTCGCGCTATCTCAGGCTGGGCCTGTGGGTCAACGGGAATGCATGTCGCAGCAAAAACCCGGCAATCGTAATCGCGGCAGCTTTGCGGGCGGAATTCATAAATGGAACATAGGTTTCTTACCAGCATGGGGCAGTGCCCTTTGTCGTTATAACCCAGCAGTACATGGCCCTTTGGAAGGCCGGGAGCGGAAAACAGGAGTGCGCGGGGAATTCGCTGGATGGTTTGCGTTTCTTCAGGCTTGATATGGACAAACATGGATGAGCGGCAACACCCTTTGCAGGCTCCGCAAGGTACATCGGCGCCGCCCTTTCCTGATCGTAATGCGGCCTCAGTGACATAGAGCCATGCAGAAAAATCGCCGGCTGGCACGCTTGAGGAGCCGACGGAAGCCCCCATTCTGCCTATACTCTTGTTACTCATCCCGTCCAGTATAGGGAGCGGACGTTGTATGGATGCGACGGGCCGAGCCATTTTCTCTGTTGGAAAGGGGTTCCGCATTGACGCCGGGTTACCTGCGCCGTAGGCTCATAGCATGGAATTCAAGATAAGCGAACTGGAGCGGGAACCGATCGAGTTCGACCTGGAACTGGCTCCGGGAGCGGTTGATTTGGGCACAGAAGCCGAGCAGGCCGGGCAATTGGCGGCATCCGGCCAGGCTGAGGTGCTGCACGAGCACCGCGGCCCCAAGGATATCGTGGCCGATATCAGGCTCCGGGGAAAGTTTGCCGGCAGTTTTCAGGTTCCTTGCGCCCGCTGCGTGGAGCCGGTGGAGATTCCGCTCGCAGCCGACTTCGACCTGATCTTCCGGCCCGCGGAGGCCGATTCCGAGGCCACCGAGAGATCAATTACAGCGCCGGAGACTGAAATCGGTTATTATCAAAAGGACAGCCTGTTGCTTGAGGATGTGCTGCGTGAGCAGGTGCTTTTGGCCCTGCCCGTCAGGACGCTGTGCAAGCCAGACTGCAAAGGACTTTGTCCGCGCTGCGGCGTAAATCGCAACAGCCAGCCGTGCAACTGCGAAGCGGGTCCAAGCGACCCCCGCTGGCAAGCGCTCTCTGGATTACGCGACCGGATCGGGTTCTGAATCATAAGCCCTTGGAATAGAGGGCGTTACACCTGTACCGGAAGGCAATCAAAGCCCTGTGTGGGTTTTGGCCAAACGGAAATGGGTGCAGAAACGAAAGGAATTGCATCATGCCGAATCCGAAAAGGCGCCACTCGACGCGCCGTACTGCGTTGCGCCGCTCTCACGACTTTCTGTCGGCCGTGGGACTTTCCGAGTGCCCCAACTGCCACGAAAAGAAACTGCCCCATCGCGCCTGCGCCAAGTGCGGCATCTATAACAAGCGCTTGGTGCTTGATGTCAAGGAAACGGCCAAGTAGCCTGGTCGCCCATGCTTATCGACATTGCGCTTGACGCCGTAGGTACTGACAAAGCTCCGGAGCCGGAGATACGCGGGGCGATTCTTGCCTGTCGCGCACTCCCCGTGCGGGTCCACCTGGTTGGGCCTGAGGCGGGATTGCGCGATCTGCTGGATGAACACCTCGATAACGAAGATCTGCCTATCGTCATCCACCATGCCTCGGAACGCATCGGCATGGAGGAGAAGGCGGCTCATGCGGTGCGCAGCAAAAAAGACAGCTCCATGCGCGTGGGGCTGAAGATGGTGCGCGAAGGCAAGGCGGCGGGCTTTGTGACTGCCGGCAACACCGGCGCGGCCATGGCCACGGCCAAAATGGTGCTGGGCGCGCTGCCTGGCGTGGACCGGCCGGCGCTGGCGACTCCCATGCCCAGTTCAACCGGCAATCCCTGCGTCCTGCTGGATGTGGGCGCCAACGTGGACTGCAAGGCGCACAACCTGGAGCAATTTGCGGTGATGGGCGAAATGTATGCACGCAGCGTGCTCAAGATCGCCGAGCCGCGCGTGGGACTGCTCTCCATTGGCGAAGAAGAGACCAAGGGCAACGACCTCACCCGTGAGGCCTTTCAACTGCTCAAGGCCCTGCCTATCAAGTTTATCGGCAATGTCGAGGGACGCGACATCTTCAGCGGCCAGGCCGACGTGATTGTATGCGACGGCTTTGTGGGCAACGTGGCGCTGAAGACCAGCGAGGGCGTGGGACGCTTTGTGCGCGATGTGCTGCGCGAGTCGCTCACGCGTACTGTTACCGCCCAGGTGGGCGCGCTGCTTTCGCGCAAGGCCTTCAATGAGTTCCGCCGCCGCCTGGATTACCGCGAGTACGGCGGAGCGCAACTGCTTGGCGTGCGCGGGGTCTGCATCATCGGCCACGGCTCCTCGAATGACCGCGCCATTTATAACGGCATTCGCGTGGCTTACGAGTTTGCCAAGGCGGGCACCAACCAGCGCATCGAGGCCGAGTTTGCCACCCAGCCCAAGCGCGTCAGCGCACCGCCGGAACAGGCAGCCGATGCGGCTAGCGGTTCCGATTCCACTATCCAGTAGATCCCAATGCCTGCCGAGTCCAACTTTATTTGGGAATTTGATCCGGCTGTACTCGATCTGCTGGCTTGCCCGGCTTGCGGCGGTGAGCTTCGTCTTGAAGTAGCCCGGCTGGCCTGTGTGGAATGCGGTCGCGCCTACCCGATTGTGGATGGAATTCCGGTGCTGATTGCGGAGCGGGCAGAGTAGGCAGCCAGCGCACTCTCTCAGTGCCGCAGACGATAGAACGGCATCACGATCAGCAGCGCAAAGCCTATGGCTGCGGCCAGCGCTAGAGCAATCAGTGAGTAGATCAGCGTCAGGCTCGGCCCTTTGCCGGAGCCGTCTTCGGGCTCTTCACCGGAGCGGCGGGCGGGTGTTCTGGGTTACTCATACTTCAGTGCTTCCACCGGGTCCAACTGAGCTGCGCGCGTCGCCGGAACTGTGCCGAAGATGACGCCCACCAGAGTTGCTGAGGTCAGCGCAATGACCACGGACCAGGGCGAGATTGGGATGGCGTAGTCAGTAAAGAAGTGGATGGAGAGCGGGAGGGCCAGACCAACCAGCGAGCCCACCACTCCTCCCACCAGCGAGATGATGACCGCTTCGGCCAGAAACTGGAGCTTGATTTCGCGGTAAGTGGCCCCTAGCGCCTTGCGAATGCCGATCTCCCGGATGCGAGCGCGCACATTGGCCAGCATGATGTTCATAATGCCCACGCCGCCCACCGCAAGGGTCACGGTTGCAACCAGCACCAGAACCAGGGTCAGAATGTCGGAGATGGTGGCGGCAGTCGTCAGCAGCGCCCTCAAATCATGCGCTTTATACACAGAGTTCGTCTTGTGGCGGGAGCGGATGATGCGCAGGATTTCGCGGCTGGCGTCTGGCACTTCGTCCATGGAGCGAATCGAAAAATAGAGCTGCTTCACGCTGTCGGTTCCGGTAAAGTAGCGGGCCACCGAGTAGGGAATCAGAATCGTGTTGTCGGTAATCTCCGACTGCCCGAAGGTGTCTACGCTTTCTTTGAAAGTGCCGATGATGGTGAAGGGAATGCCCATGATCTGGAAGCTCTGGCCTACCGCCGCGTCGGAGCTGCCATACATCTCGCGGGCAAACGGTATGGTGACCACGGCGCATTTAATGTGCCCGCTCTCGTCTTCGTCGTCCATAAAGCGGCCGGTGGGCACCAGCAGGTTGCGCACATCGCGGTATTCGGGAGTGACGCCAAGAATCAGTGTGTCCTTTACCACGCCGCTGCCGCGGCTGATGCGTGCGTGCGTCTCCAGAATCGGCGAGGAGTAAAGAACGCTGGGAACCTGCGCCAGAACTGCCTTCTCGTCCTCGCGGGTCAGGTAGTCGTTATAGACCGCCTGCGCCGTGCCGGTAGCGCCAACCCCGGAGTACTCCACCTCGATCTCGTTGGTGCCGATCTTCTGAATCTCGTTCAAAATGAATTGCTTGCCGGTCAGTCCAATGGTCACTACCAGGATGACCGAGGCGGTGCCGATCACCATGCCCAGCGCGGTCAGCGCAAAACGCATCTTGCTGGCGCGAAAGCTATCCACGGCCAGCTTGAGAATCTCGCTCAGCAGCATGGTGCGGTGGGCGCTCTGGAGCGTCTGCTGGAAGGATGATTGGCGGTCCTGATCGGTTGGATTCATTGCTTCTTTCTTATCAGAGATGCGCCAGCGCGCCCTGCGGCTTCTTCATTTGTGAGATGCCACCCTCGCCCGCGCCATGCATTGGAAAGGTCCGTTCCATGGTAACCCTCTTGAGCCAGAGAGAGCCAGCAGACTACAGTTCCCGCGCACAATAGGCCCACCCGCTGTAGGTGTATATTTTCTCTGACGGATGTGCTTCGTTCATGAGGAGAATGTAGAGATGGCAGTGGAGATAACTGAGATCAAGGAGCCGGCTGAGGATGAGATTTTGCTGGTTACCAGCGGCGACCTGAGGCTTGGCGCCAACCAGCAGTGCTGGCCTGCGCAAAGAGATATGGAAGCGAAGCTCACTGCGGCCTTTGCCAAAAGAGGCTTCAAGCTGCTTCGCGCCCACGCATATAACGAGGTTGAGAAGCACGGCTTCATCTCTTCGCAGCGCATGGGCATGGATGTCTTCATGAATATTCATCCTGAGGCCAAGTTGGTCTTTGCCACCGCGGCGTGGCAGTATACCCATCATGTGCTGCCGGGCCTGCGCAGCCACAAGGGGCCGATTTTGACTGTGGCCAACTGGTCTGGCGAGTGGCCAGGGCTGGTGGGCCTGCTCAACCTGAACGGTTCGCTGATTAAGGCCGGCAAAAAGTTCTCCTCCATCTGGAGCAAGGATTTTACCGACGATTATTTTCTTTCCGGCTTGGCAGAGTGGCTGCACGACGGCAAAATCACCCACAACCTCTCTCATGTCCATGTCCTCAACCGGGACAAGCTGCCGGCGGAGAGCGCTACCCTGGGCGCGGAACTGGCCTGCGATCTCAAGCGGCGCAAGGCCATCCTGGGTGTCTTCGACGAAGGCTGCATGGGCATGTACAACGCTTTTATCGACGACGAAATGCTCAACCCGGCAGGCATTTTCAAGGAGCGACTGAGCCAGTCCGCCCTGGTGGCCAAAATGCGCACCGTAAGCCAGGCTGATGCAGAGACTGTCTACCAGTGGCTGGTGGCCAAAGGCGTCAAGTTCGCCTTCGGAAAGGATCCGGCGACTGAGCTAACTCTGGAGCAGGTCATTGAGCAGTGCAAGGTGTATATCGCCGCGGTGCGCATCGCCAAGGACTTCGGCTGCGATGTCATCGGCATCCAGTATCAGCAGGGCTTGAAAGACATGGTTCCGGCCTCTGATCTGGCTGAGGGGCTGCTGAACAACGCCAGCCGTCCGCCGGTCTATGCCGAGGGAGCAAAAGAAGAATTGTTTGCCGGCAAACCGGTGGTGCATTTTAACGAGGTGGACGAATGCGCCGGTGTGGACGCGCTCATCACCAATCGCTGCTGGAGCGCGCTCGGCATCGACCCCTCGACCACGCTGCATGACGTTCGCTGGGGCGAACACTACAAGGGGCAGGGGCTGGATGCGTTTGTATGGCTGCTGCAAATCTCAGGCGCAGCGCCAGCCAGCCACTTTGTGGGTGGCTACGCCGGCGCCAGCAGCGAACGCCAGCCTGCCATGTATTTCCCGCTGGGCGGCGGATCGCTGAAGGGCATCGGCAAGCCGGGTGAGATTGTATGGAGCCGCGTTTTTGTGGAGGGTGGCGCACTGCAAGCCGATCTGGGCCGGGGCTCTGTGGTGAGCCTGCCTCCGGCGGAGACGGAGCGCCGCTGGCAGCAGACCACCACGCAATGGCCCATCGTCCACGCGGTTTTTAACGGAGTGAGCCAGAACCAGTTCATGGCTCGCCACCGCGCCAACCATGTGAATGTGGCCTATGCGCCCAGCGCCGAAATGGCAGACAAAGCTCTGGCCACTAAAGCCGCCATGTTTGCGGAGTTGGGCATCGCCGTTCATCTCTGCGGGGATACGAAACTATGTTAAGAATCTGCCCAAGCTCGCGTGCGTGAAACAGCAGGGCCGGGGCCGCAAACCCCGGCCTTTTCGCGCTTCAGGAACACGGTTTGCGGCGGTGCTATTTCCTGGGCGCTTCCCCCGGCGTGCATTTCAGCGCCTCCTTATGCGCCCACTGCGTCACCTCCACCGGAATGCCCTGCATGCACATTGAGATGCCGTTGTGAAGAATGCCGGTAAATTCAATTCTCTCTCCCACGCTGGGCAGCAGCCCCTTGAAAAGCACGTTGTAGAGCTTGCCGCTCCGCAAATCCTTCACCATCAGGCAGCGGGCCTCCACGCCCGCCTGCACGCAGCCTTGTGCATGTACCTGCTTTGACTCCGGCACAGATGCCGTAACGGCTGTTGCCGCCGGAAATCCCGCAAGCATCGTTGCCGCAATCGCCAGAACAATTTTCTTCATGATCGCCCCCCATTGTTCGCTACGGAATGCCGTTTGTCTTCACGCGCCATCGGAATGCGAGAATACTCCGCAACGGCTCCGCCAGTCCAACGGATTTTTGCTGGGCAAGGAGCGATCTGTTCGCGGGCTTCCGGACCTTACGCTTCGTCAGTTGCGGACAGGAGCTATTCCGTGTGCCTCGCATCACAGACGATGATTGTCTGGCGCGCCAAGCATTGACCGAAACAATTTTCATCGCAGACACCGTACTGTGCTCAACGTAATCCCTGAGCCGCGCGGCGCGCCTTTCCAGGGGTTTGCCTATGCAATCGAATAAGAAAATACTGACACGGCGGCAATTCGTGGCTGCCGGGGCTGCAGGAAGCGCTGCAGTGGCCGTCGGCTGCAAGACAGGCCGCCAAAGGGACTGGGATTTCTTGAGCGACGCTCAGGCCCGAACGCTGGCTGCCATCTGCGACCAGATTGTTCCTGCCAACGACTTTCCCAGCGCCTCGCAAGCCGGCGTGCTCACCTATATCGACAAGCAGCTCGTGCGCCACTACCGGCGTCATCGCGACGCCTATTGGGACGGCTTGGAGCGTGCCGAAACGCTGAGCAGAGCGCGCTTTGGCCGCGCGCTGGCGGAGCTGCCTATGGATAGGCAGTTGGAAGTGGTCAGTGCAATGGAGCAGCAGGATCGCGCCTTCTTTGAACTGGTGCGCGAGCACACGCTGGAGAGCTACTACGGCTCGCCTCGCCACGGCGGCAATCGCGACGCCGTGAGCTGGCGGATGCTGGGCCTGGATGTGCCGCCTCTGCGTGGCCGCGCGCAATACGACCTGAGAAAGGGCTCGCCGTCATGAAGCGTGTGAATGCCGTTGTTGTAGGCTCTGGAGCAGCCGGCGGCATCGTTGCCAAGGAGTTGTCCGTCGCGGGCTTGAGCGTGGTGCTGCTGGAGCGTGGCAAGTGGTACACAGCCAGTGACAGCCGCAAAGACGACCTGCGCAACCAGCGCACCACATTGCTTGGCAATGCGTTTGGGCCGGAGGATGAAGGCAATCCGCGCGTTTGGGTGGACGGCAAGGGCGTGGCCCATACCGTGCGGGCAAGCGAGGGCGTTTACCAGAACGACGCGGCCTGCGTGGGCGGCGGCACGCTGAGTTACGGAGCGCAGGCCTGGCGCTATATGCCGCAAGACTTCAAAATGCGCTCCATCTACGGTGCGCCGGAAGGCAGTTCGCTGGAAGATTGGCCCATCTCCTACGACGACCTTGAGCCTTTCTACGAAAAAGCCGAGTACGAGATTGGCATCTCAGGCGACTACTCCGGCACGCCGTTTCCCGGTCCGCGCAAGCGTCCACTGCCCATGCCTCCGTTGCCGCCGGGGCGCGAGTTCTCCATTCTGGAGCCAGCCGCAAAGCGCCTCGGACTGCATCCCTTTCACATACCCATGGCCCGCAACAGCGTGCCTTACAACGGCCGCGGTCCCTGTATGCGCTGCCGATGGTGCTGCGGATTTGCCTGCGAGGCGGACGCAAAAAACGGCTCGCAGAATACAGTGATCCCTGTTGCCCTCAACACCGGCAACTGCGAACTGCGCACCGAGTGCACGGCGAAAGAGATATTAACCGATGATCGCGGCCGCGCGCGCGGCGTAGCGTACTTTGACGCCGAAGGACACTTGCAGCAGCAGCTCTGTGATATCGTCGTCGTCTCAGGCTGCGCCACGGAGTAGGCGCGGCTGCTGCTCAACTCCAAAAGCCGCCTCTTTCCCAATGGCCTGGGGAACCGCTACGACCAGGTGGGCCGCAACCTGCAGGGCCACCACTACACCGGCGCTGTTGGCTATTTTGACTTTGAAACCTATGACGACATCGGCCCCGGCGCCAGCATCGCCATAATGGATTACAACCACGGAACGCCGGGACTGCGCGGCGGCGGAATGCTGGCCAATGAGTTCATCCGCTTGCCCATTCATATGATTGACCGGTTGCCGCCCGGCACTCCCCGCTGGGGGCTGGGACACAAGCAGGCTATGCGCCAGTGGCACAAGCGCTGCATCCAGATTTTTGGGCCAACCCAGCAGATTCCCAGCGCCGATGCCAGGGTCACGCTTGATCCCACGGTCAAAGACAAGTGGGGACTGCCAGTGGTGCGCATCTCCGGCAACGTCCATCCCCACACTTTTGAAATCGGAGAAGTGCAGGCCCAGCGCGCTGTGGCCTGGCTCAAGGAGGCCGGGGCAATTCACATCTCTCTCATGGCGGGTAGGCCGGAGACTGTTTCTGCCGGGCAGCATCAGGCCGGCACCTGCCGCATGGGCAACGATCCGCGCGGCTCGGTGGTCAACAAGGACTGCCAGATTCACGATGTGGACAATGCTTTCGTCATCGACTCAAGCGTGCATGTTAACAATGGAGGCTTCAATCCGGCGCTGACCATCATGGCCATAGCCTACTATGCCTCGGGCACGCTGGTTCGCAACTGGAAGGGCACGGGATTCCGGTCATGAAGCGATATTTGAAATTGGCCTCCATGGCAGTTGGCGCAATGATTCTGCTGGCCGTCGCCTGCACTTATGGAGCCTCGTACTACTACACCTCGCAATACGGACAGGGTTGCGCAAGCTGTCATGAAATGGCCAGCTACGTAAGCTTGGTCCATTCCTCTCCGCATCGCACCGTGGGCTGCATTGACTGCCACGATGCGAGCCTGTCCACCAAGCTGCGCCATATGCGCGTGCATCTCTTCGGTGCTGTGCCAGAGGCCATCCATCTGCGTGATGTGGACGTGGTGCGGATGGTGCCCGCCTGTCAGAACTGCCATCAGCATGAGTACGCTTCCTGGCGCGCCGGGCCTCACAGCGCCACCTATGCGCAGATCTTTGCCGACCCCGTGCATAACTCCAAGCGGCGCTTGATGGAAGATTGCTTTCGCTGCCACGGAATGCACTTCGACGGCTCGGTGCGCGACTTGGTGCAGCCGCAGAACACCAAGGGGCCATGGCGCATAACGCGCGCTGGCTTTGCCAATGACCCAACCATGCCTTGCCAGACCTGTCATGTGGTGCATCGCGAAGGAGCGAAGGAAACCAAGCCCAAAGAGCGCATCTCAGTGGCGGGCGAGGCGGTTCACGATTCGCTGGCTTTCTATGACCGCCGTGAGAACATCCACTATATTGCTGTTTCTCTGCCCATTCCGCAGTTGCATGACGGTCCTCGATCGGTCGTCATGAACCAGGATGCGCGCCAGGCCATCTGCTACCAGTGCCACGCGCCGCGCGTGCCGGAAGCAGGCACCGCCGCCGCCTTGCACGGCTGGGGTCCGCAGGTTGGTTCCGGCGACGACCGTACCCCCATGGGCGTGCATGAGGGGCTGAGCTGCGTCTCCTGCCACTTTGGCCACAATGAGAATGCGCGCGCTTCCTGCAAGACCTGCCATCCCAAGATGTCCAACTGCGGGCTTGATGTGGAGAAGATGGATACGACCTATGCCAATGCTGCCAGCGCACACAATATCCACTGGGTCAAGTGTGTGGATTGCCACCAGCACGGAGTGCCGAAGAAGAAGGCTCCCGCGCCGGAAAAAGCGCAGTTGGCTTCTTCTGGCGGCAAAGACAGTTGACAGGCATTTGCCCTAAAATCGATTCGGCGCTGCGCGGTTTGCATAGAGTTGGAGCGCGGTATAAGGAATCGAGAATAGGATGAAGCAGATCAAGACGGCGATCTTCGGCACCGGCTTTATTGGCCGCGTGCATCTGGATGCGGTGCGGCGGTTGGAGTCGGTCGAGGCCGCGGCCATTGCGGACGTGAATATCGAAGTGGCGCGGCGTTTGTGCGCTGGCTTCGCCATCCCCACGGCTACTGACGACTACCGGACAATCCTGCGCGATCCAACCATCGATGCGGTTCACATCTGCACGCCCAACGCGCAGCATTTTCAAATGGCCAAAGAAGCGCTGGAGGCGGGCAAGCATGTGGCCTGCGAAAAACCGCTGGCCACAACGGTTGAAGAGGCTCAGGAGCTTGTTGCGCTGGCCGCGCGAACGGGACTGCGAAATTGCGTCTGCCACAATCTGCGCTATTACCCCATGGTGCAGCAGATGCGCTGTATGCGCGAAGCCGGCGACCTCGGCGACATCCTCATCGTGCAGGGAACCTATTCGCAGGACTGGCTGCTCTACGACACGGACTGGAACTGGCGCATCGACTCCAAGGTCGGCGGCAAGTCGCGCTGCATGGCAGACATTGGTTCCCACTGGTTTGACATGGCCGAGCACATCACCGGCCTGCGTGTTAGCTCGCTCTGCGCCGACCTGCAAACCTTCCACACCACGCGCAAGGAGCCGAAGCACGCCATCGAGACCTTCGCCAACAAGATGCTCGGCCCTGAGGACTATATCGAAAGGCCCGTGGATACTGAGGATTTTGGTACGGCGATCTTCCGCATGGGAGCGCGCACTCGCGGCAGCATGGTGGCCAGCCAGGTTTCAGCAGGACGCAAAAACCGGCTCAGTATTGAAATCTACGGCACAAAATCCTCGGTGGCCTGGGACCAGGAACGGCCCAACGAACTCTGGATCGGCCATCGTGACACTGGCAACCAGTTAGCGCTCAAAGACCCCTCGCAGCTGAAGCCGGAGGCGCGCGGCTATGCCGATTTGCCCGGCGGTCATACTGAGGGCTACGACGACACCACCAAGCAGATGTTCCGCCGCTTCTACGCTTCGATTGGCGCGTCGGAAATCGCTCCAGAATATCCGCAGTTTTCCGATGGACTGCGGCAATTGGTGATACTCAACGCCGAGCTTGAGAGCCATCGCACCCGCGGCTGGATCGAGATTCCCGCACTCTAGCATCGCAATCTGAAGGAGCTCTGCCTGGTGCTGAATTTGCATATCTCTATGCTCTGTATGCTTTATATCGAGCAAAAATATAATAGTTTTGACGCACTTCGTTTGACGATAATGCATAAGTAGATTTTCAATAGGTACGCTCCAGTGAATGGGCGCGGGCAGGATCCCTGTTTTTCCACCCTGACTGTAAAAAGATAAACACGTACTTCTCCGGCTTTGTCCAAGGTAGAATTTCACTCCTGTTGCCGCGGCGTTCTCCGCTCGGGTCTGAAACATTCATGGCGATACAACCATCAGGAGCCCAATCGATTTCATTGAAGGAACACGCAGGATGACTTTACGGAAAGCAGCTCTCTCAACGCTTTGCCTCGGCATGGCAATGGATTGTTTTGGCGGTGCACGCGTGCTTGCTGCTGCTCAGGCCTCGCATCGCACCACGCTCTCGCTTGACGGACAATGGGATGTGGAAGACGGCGTGGGCGCGGACCAGATGCCAGCGAGCTACACGCACACTGTTCCTGTACCGGGACTGGCGCACTCGGCAGTGCCTGCGTTTGCAGATGTGGACCAGTATCAAAGCCGCGAGTTGCTCTCGAACCTGGTGAGGCAGGGGCTTTATTCTCAGGCCGATTACGAAAAACTGGGCAATGCGCGCGGCATCTCGCACCAGCAGCGCAACTACTTCTGGTATCGAAAAACATTTATTGCGCCGGCCCGTAATGCGGTGGCGATTCTCAAGGTGAACAAGGCGCAGTTTGGCGTTGTAGTCTACCTCAACGGCGTGCGCATCGGCGAACACGACCCTTGCTTTACTGCTGCCATCTTTGATGTAACCAACGTCATTCACTGGGGCGCGAAAAACGAGCTGGTCATTCGCATCGGCGCGCATCCCGGCGTTCTGCCGGAGAATGTCTCCGCCGGCACAGACTTTGAAAAGAATCGCTGGACGCCTGGGATCTATGACAATGTATCGCTCGCGACGATGAGCAATCCGGCCATCTCCACCGTACAGGTTGCGCCGCAACTGGCCACCTCCAGCATTCTGGTGCAGACTGTGCTGCATAACTACACTGATCATGCCATCTCGACCAAGGTGCGGCAGCAGGCGCGCGAGTGGAAGTCGCAGTCCGCTGTGCCAGGCGAGACGGTGACTGAGGTTGAGATTCCCGCGGGAACAAGCAAGACGGTCACGCAGATGGTGCCGATTCCTCATGCGCATCTGTGGACACCCGAAGATCCATTCCTCTACCAGGTAGTGACGAATACAAGTGGCGATACAGTGGTAACGCGCTTCGGCATGCGCGAGTTCCGCTTCGATACGGTGACGCAGCGCGCGTATCTGAATGGCCGGCCGTATTTCCTTCGCGGCTCCAACATCACGTTGCATCGCTTCTTTGAGGATCCGGAGAGCGGCACGCTGCCCTGGAATGAGGCATGGCTGCACAGGCTGCTGGTTGTGATTCCCAAGCAGATGCACTGGAACGCCTTCCGCTTCTGCATTGGCCCCGTGCCAGACCGCTGGCTGCAAATCGCGGATGAAAACGGGTTGCTGATCCAGAACGAATACATGGTGTGGACCGGGCATCCCAGTTGGAACGCCGGCTATCGCGCCCGTTACGACAGCACGGAAATGATCGACGAGTACAAGGAGTGGATGCGCGATAACTGGAATCATCCCAGCGTTGCCATCTGGGATGCGACCAACGAAAGCTGGCTGCCGCAGTTTGCCGGAATCATTGCTGTTGTGCGCTCGCTCGATCTCTCTAACAGACCATGGGAAAACAGCTACAACGGGCCTGAGGGGCCGAATGATCCGGTCGAGGACCACCAGTATTTGTTTTACAGCAAGGCAATGGACGATGACAAAGCTGCCGGCACCGCCTTCAAGATGACCAATCTTGAGTCGATGGTTGGGCCTACTGAGAGCACTACTCCCAACGCCCACGCCAAAATTTTGAACGAGTACGGCTGGCTATGGCTTAACCGCGATGGCAGCCCGACCCTGCTTACACAGAAACTCTACCCTAGGCTGTTGGGAGATAAGAACACGACGGAAAACCGCTTTGCCTTGCAGGCTTATCTGTTGGGCGGCGAGACGGAGTTTTGGCGTGCCTACCGCCACTATGCCGGCGTCTTACACTTCGTCTATCTCACGGCCAGCGACCCCAGGGCCTTCACCTCTGACCACTTTACAAATCTGCAGAAACTGGAACTGGAGCCGCACTTTGCCAAAGCTATGGAGCAGGCCTTCAACCCGCTGGGTGTGTATTTGAACTTCTGGCAGCCGAAACTCAACGCCGGCGAAACGCGTGACTACATCGTGGCTATGGTCAACGATGAAGACCGGGCGCGGGCAGGTAAGTTGCGGCTTTCTTTTGTCGATGCCCGGGGGACAGAGGCCGCGGCAGAAGAGGTAAGTTTCTCGCTGCTTCCACTGGGTGCCGATACCTACTTGTTCTCCATCAAGTCGCCGGAGACGCCTGGAACATACACTCTGCAGGCAGTAGCAACTCCGGCCGACGATAGCGCTCACCCAACCATATCGCATCGCAATGTTACTCTCGACTTATCGTCCTCGCAAAAGTGATGATGAGCTAGACTATGAATTACGAGAGTGGAAAACCTGGGCTGAGTTAACTCGGCTTGAGCTTGGGCAATCGGGGCGGAAACATATGGCTGAGCAGAGCGGCAAGCAATCGAATCGCAATGCAGTAATTCTGCGTGAACTGCGGCAGGAGGGGGCGGTGAGCGTGGATGCGCTGCGCGACAAGCTGAACGTCTCGCTGGCCACGGTTCGCCGCGACCTGCAGGAGCTTGAAGAGCGCGGCATGTTGCGCCGGACTCATGGAGGCGCGGTGCCTATCGAGCCTCTCTTCTATGAGGCATTCCGGCACGACCGCTCCTTCCAGGATCAGGTCGGAAGCCTCGCCGAGGAGAAGCGCCGCATAGCGCAGGCTGCCTCGGAGCTTGTTTCTCCCGGAGACACGGTGGCGCTTACCGCGGGAACCACGACCACTGAAGTTGTGCGCTGCCTGCACGCGCTGGGCGGTATTACCGTGATTACAAACACCGTGAATGTGGCCATGGAACTGAGCAACCGCAAAGACATCGACGTCTTTGTTACTGGTGGCCACCTGCGCGGCGACTGGTTCTCTCTGGTTGGCCCGGCGGCGGTTGCAGCCGTGAAATCGCTTTTTGTGGATGTGCTGTTCATTGGCGTTAACGGCGTCGAAGCCGAGCGGGGGCTCACATGCCTGAATGCCGACGAGGCGGAGATCAATCGCGCCATGGTGCAGCAGGCAAAGCGCAAAATAGCAGTGGCGGACCACAGCAAGCTGGGCGTTGTGGCTAAGTGGCTTATCTGCCCTTGCGACGCCATCGAGATGCTGATTACCGACAGCGGCGCGACGGAAGAGTCGATTGCGCCGTTCCTTGAGCGCGGAGTAAAGGTTCGCCGCGTCTGAGCGCCGTCAGGGTGTGAAGTGCTCCCATTGTGCGGCCGCGCGTTGCGGCTCGGGAACAAACATCACAGACTCTGGATTGTCAGTAAATTGTGCGTAGAGAGATCGTGATCTGTCCAAGCCGAGTTCCGTGTAGGAGCGTGGCGTGCGCTCTTCCAGCGTAGAGGCCTCATAGTTCGTGTTCGCTTCCCACTGGACGCCGCCCGCAGCCGTAAGCGTGGGAAACCATGCCAATCCGTGGTGCGCGCGTACACCGGTGTAGTCGAATCCGTACTGCCGGTCGCACCAGGCTCCAAAAGCCATCCGGCAGTGAGGGTCGGCATTGATGACGCAATGCGCCCAGTTGGGCGGCATCACCACCTGATCGCCGGGACGCGCAGTCACGGCGAAGCAGCGGCCCGGCGAGTCCGCTACGCGCTCTTGCGCATAAATAATTGCGGTACCGCTCCAGATTTCAAAAACCTCCGGCGTTGACCAGCCGCAGTGCGGCGCAACCGCATGAATGTGGCCTTGCGAGCGGACCGGCTCGTTGCCCAGGCGTCCCTCGGCATAGACCACCGCGCCGAAGAGCAACATGCGCCGCTCCAGCAGGCTGCGATCGGCTTCGCGGCCAATGTCCATGGCGATGCCGTAGACCGGGTTAGGGCCGCTGCATTGCGGATCGAGCAGGCTGGGCCGGATAGTGTCCAGGCGGCGCATTTCAGGTGAAGGATAAAAGAGGCCCGGCCCATACTCGAAGGCTAGATTGGTTGACGACAAGCCGATGGGAAGACCGGGATCGAACTCAAGTCCAACTGTCATTCTCTGTCTCCGCGCACATAAGCCTTGATGGTGGCCAACTCCTGTTGCGCTGGTTTTGCCGGGCGAATGGTGTACGGACCCACCGCCGCCGGAACAATGAACGTCTCGGCGTAGTGAACGGTGAAGGGCGGGAACTCACCTGTGGGGCTTTCCACAATCGCGGCCTCCCCTTCAACCAGATTCAGCACGTTCAAATTGCCGTAAGTATCGTGAGGCACGGTGCCTGTGAACCAGTGGCGGCGCGTCTCAATAAACTCCAGCGCGTGCAAGCCGGTGCGTTCCTCGCGCCAGTCATAGCCCTGGGCGATGGGTTCTTCGCGGTCAATGAGGTTCTCGCTTACCCATGCCGTGGTCCGGTTCCACTGGATGTTCTTCAGGCCGTGTTCCAGATGGATGGGACGGGGGCGGCCATCAAGTCCCACGCGGCCCCAATCCCAAAGCTTGAAGGTAAAAATGTAAGGCGTGGCGCTGATCTCAAGCACCATGGAGTTGCGGCCTGAGCAGTGAATGGTTCCGGCGGGAATAAGAAAATGGTCGTGCTTGCGCGCTGGCCAGATATTCACATACTTCTCCGCGGGAAATGCCGGGCCACCAGCCTGCGCCGCACGCATGTCGGCAGCCATGCGTTCCTTGTCAATGTCCTCGCGCAGGCCCAGGTAGACAGTTGCGTCCGGGCCGGCATCCAGAAGGTAATAACTTTCGTCCTGCGTGTAGGTCATGCCAAACTGTTCGCGAATGTAACTGCCCAGCGGATGCACTTGCAGCGAGAGGTTTCCGCCCTCCATGGTGTCGAGAAAGTCGAAGCGAATGGGAAACTCAGCGCCCAGCTTCTCCACTATGCGCGCGCCCAGCAGGTTATGCGGCTGCTGATGAACCAGCGTCAGTGCGGGCAGCTCAAACTCGCGCGTGCCAAAGCGAAGCACCATGCTGTTTTCTTCGGGCACGCAGTCGAAGCACCATGCGTAGTTGGCCGGGCCGTCTGGCAGGTCGCAGTGGCGGCGCATCCACTGCCCGCCCCAGGGGCCGGGATCAAAAAAAGGCGCCACACGGAAAGGCTGCCTGCTGGCTGTCTCCAGCGCATCGCGCAACTGCCTGCCGGTAATCATGGTCGGTTGTTCCGGCAGGTTGCCGTCAATCCAATAGTCGACATGCGGGTAGAGTTCGTCTTTGCGGCGGTCGGCGGCGCGCCAGTCCAGAAAGAAAGCGCGCTTGTAGAGCTGATCCGGCCGCGCATTGGCGTTGTCCAGTCCAAGGTTTGGCGCTTCTCCACGGCGCTGGCGCTGCTGTATCTCCCAGCGGGCCACATCCACATAAAGCAGCAGATCCCAGCGGGGCAGCAGCAGCGTTGCGCCCGTGCCGATGGAGACGACGCGGCCTTGCTCAGCTTCTGCCGCGCGGCGTAATTCACCCAGCTTGGCAGCGTCGAAGAACTCATCCAGTGTGTGCGGCTCCATGCGGGCAAAAACCCGGTCGTTGCCCAACATAGCTGCAAATTTAGCCTCGATGGCCTGCGGTGCCAGCATCGCGCCGGAACTTTCAAGCACCAGCGCCGGTGTGAGGCCCGCAAGCAGCTCGCGCAGCAGCGGCTCCATGCGCACGCCGGGATAACACTCAATGGCGATGCGGTGGGCATTGGCGCAGGTCTTCAGCGCCCCGAGTATCTCGCTCCAGCCAAGGGCGCAATCGCCGTCCGACTGCGAGATGGTGATTGCCGGGCGCTTGTCGTAATTTGAAGCTCTGCTCAATGGATTGACTCGCTCAGTGGAATGGCTCCGAGTAGCGCTGCGTTGTTGCCCGGTGCGCCGGCCTCGCTGCCCGCCTGGTCCGGTACACATCGCCCAGGACCGCTGTTGACGCCTCGGCATCGGTACATCCCAAGTTCCCGCAGGAGCAGAGCCGTCCATCCAGAACCACCGGAATGTGTCCGCCAATGGCGCAGGCGAGTCCATGTTTGCTCTGTAGCAGTTGGCCGCCCAGCAGCGCCGCTCCGCCCACGCCGCTGCCCAGGGTAATCATCACTACATCCTGCGCATCGCGCGTTGCGCCAAAGGTGTACTCACCCAGCAGGGCCAGCCTGGCATCGTTCTCGATGAGGAACGGCAAGCCGAATTCCTCGCGGCGCCAGTCCTTCAGATCTAGCTCCGCGGCGTCTTCGAACTTTCCATTAGTGGCCAGTACGCGGCCCTTGCGCGCGCCCACAATACCGCAAAAGCCCAGCACCAGGGCTGATGGTGCAGCAGCATCGGCCGGGGCAGAGTGCAGCAACTCATGCAGCGTTTTGCTCAGCGCCGGAGGCAGGTCAGCCAGCGGCGCATTTCCATCGGCTGCAATGCTGCGGCTGGCAACAATGCCGCTCTTGCCCACCAGGGCACAGGCTGCATGGGAACCGCCAAGATCAATGGCCAGCGCGGTCATACCAGGCACGGTACGCCGTCGCGCTCCATCAGCCGCTTGCCAAATCCAGCAGTCCGTATGCAGCCGTAATCGTGGCCTGCGTCGCTGGGCCAACTGGCAAGAAAAACCAGCGGCTCTTCACCTGTGTTAGCCACGCGATGAGCCGTGCGTCCTGGAATGTAATGCACTGTTCCCGGCGTCATGGTCTGGCTGGTGGTTTCGCCGTCTTCGCTCATCAGCAGCAGGGTTCCACTGCCGCTCACCGTCGCGTAAATCTCCGCTCGGTCGCGCAGCGAGTGGAAGTGGCCGTGGGTCATAAAGTACTCGTCCCCCACCTGGCCCGGCTCCAGAATGGTTGCGCCCCAGAAGAGGCCGCCAACGGTTCCGTCAGACACCGGCCTCCAAAAGCGCACGCGGTAGACAACAGTCTCCGGGTCCATGGCGCGCCAAGCCGCCTGGTCGTGAAAGACGCCGTCAAGCTGGCCCAAGGTCTTATGCGACTCCTCAATTCCATGGCCGGAAAGACCGCCGGTTTTCCAGTCGACAAAAATAGGCCCAAGGGAGGGAAAAGAGGTGCTCATGAAATCTCATTATAGTGAGAAATATATCGAATAGTAATCAAAATTATCACGAAAATGACGTAATGTGATCACGATAATGCTTGTATTTACCTAAACTGCTTGACGGTCTCCATTTCCAGCGGTCACACTCCGACGAATTCCTGGAGCGGATTTTGAGCGATACCAAAGCTGCGCAGCAAAGCGTAAGAATCTCGTCGCACGTCATGTGGAACCTCCATCTTCAGCGGTTTCGACCGAGTCGCTGCAGTCGAGAGTGGAGTTCGTAGTGGCGCCGGGATTCAGGAGGGATTCCGAGGCCACCGGTGAAAGAGGCTTTGGCCGCCTGGTCCTGAATGGGAAGGAGTGCAAAGCCGGTCGCTTCTAATTTTAAGAACTGCAAAGGCGCTCTTTCCCCTGGCGCTCAGCTCGAACTGCGATATCCAGTAAGGTGTATTGGTAACCTGTGCGGCAACCCAGCGCACTGTCTTCGTACAAGGTGCGTTCCCGTTCCACGGATACCTGCTGCCCCTGGCCCAGCTGCGCGCCATCACTGCCCGGCTGTGGGTGCTGTTCCGGCACAACTGGGCCGTCAACTCCAAGCGGCCCATCGGGAGGCCGGAACATGCATTGTGCTATCTCGGCGATGTTGCGGTCATATCGCCCTAGGTCTGAATTGGCCGGGGATGCTTTGACCACTACAATTGCGGCAACATTAACTTTTGCGTTCAATCTATGCGCTGGCAAGCTGTCGCAGCAGCGCCTCCGGTATTTGCCCCAGCGGGAGAACGCGGTCCACGGCATTGAGTTGGATCGCCTCGCGCGGCATTCCGAAGACCACGGAGGTAGATTCATCCTGAGCGATATTGAAAGAGCCGGCATGCTTCATCTCTAACATGCCCTTTGCGCCGTCGGCTCCCATCCCAGTCAGCAAAACGCCCAAAGCATTTTTCCCCATATTGTGCGCGCATGAAGAAAACAGAACATCCACGCTGGGCATATGCAGATTCACGCGTTCGCCGCGGTAGACATGAACGGCATATTCCATTCCGCGGCGGACTATAGCCATGTGATGCCCGCCAGGCGAGAGCAGTGCGTGTCCAGGTAGAATACGGTCGCCGTCCTGCGCCTCTTTTACGCGGATTTTGCAAAGCGAATCGAGACGCTCAGAAAATTGGCGGGTGAAGGTCTCCGGCATATGCTGCACTATCACGATTCCTGGGAAATCGGCGGGCAGCGGCGACAACAAATCCTTGAGGGCTTCGGTCCCGCCTGTCGAGGCGCCGATCGCGACGATCTTATGGGTTGCGGAAAACTGGTACTTCTTCTCGCTGAGTGCTGCTGGTTGCGGCGCTGATGCATTAGCGCGGCGCACTCTTGCGTGTGCTGCTGCCTTCACTTTGGCGACGATTGCTTCGGCCTGCTCGATGGTGCCATTGGAGACATCCACTTTAGGCTTTGAGACATAGTCGATAGCGCCCAGACTCAGCGCCCGGAGGGTGGTATCCGCGCCCTTGTCGGTAAGCGAAGAAATCATGATGACCGGCATCGGATGACCTCGCATAAGCTTCTCCAGGAAGGTCAGCCCATCCATGCGCGGCATTTCAATGTCGAGAGTGAGCACATCCGGATTCAGTAATTTGATCTTCTCGCGTGCGGCATAGGGATCGCCTGCCGTCCCCACTACCTCAAGCTCCGGGTCGGAGCTGAGAATTTTCGTGAGCAACTGGCGCATCAGTGCCGAGTCGTCCACAATAAGTACCTTCAATCGAGTCGCCATACGCGGGCCGCCTCATGCCAGCCGAAATAACTACGCTTTGGATTTACTTGCTTGCCTGCCGATCCCCTGCGACGAGAGCAAACTTAAAAAAGTGTTATATCGCCCCCTATGGGTTTGCTACCTGCAATCGGCTTGCAATAATTACTTTCAGATCTGATAAGCTTGGGCAGGGCTGAGCCGTCAACAGTATGCACGTAGGCTTTACCTGTGTCCGTATGGAAGTACAAACGGACTGCATGATCCCCTCCCATACGCTCGGCAACAAGCGGAATCTTCTCCGTGGCAAGGAACTGACGCACAAAGATTGCATTCCCTTCCCCGATGGGGGCCATCTTCACCCCAGGGAGAACGCAGGCTCCGCCAAATGCCTTGGCAATGAATCTTTTCTTCTCTCCGCCCAGCTTCATCAGTTCATTGATGAGCAGTTCCATTGCATGAACTCCGCAACGCGAACTTTTGTCTCCTGACTGACACTTTGGCAACAGGATATGATTCATGCCGCCGGCTCGCAGTATTGGGTCGTACATACAGACGGCAACACAAGAACCGAGCAGCGTGTCCAGAACAACAGTCGACTGGCTTGCCGCAACTTCGCCGATGAAAAGACTTATTCGATTCCTGCCTAGCAGGTGAGACTTACTCGAAGCCGTCTTCTTCGGCGCTGTCTTTTGAGACAGATCGCTCCTGACAAGCAGATTGTAGATAACACCGCAATGTTCCACCGGGCGTGAGCGCGAGTCAATGAGTATGTTCATCGTTCCGCGTCCCGCAGCCTGTACATGGTTTGATTCAGTGGCTCCAGGATGCCGTGCAGCCATGGGATATGTTCGGCATTACCGAGGAAAAGGTAGCCCCTTGGCTTAAGGAGGCGCACCATTTTGCGCAAGAAAGTATCCTGTGTGTCCTGATTGAAGTAGATGAGAGCATTGCGAAAGAAGATGACATCGAAGAGTCCTTCGAGAGGCCATTGAGCGTCCATCAGATTGATGCGTTTGAATTGCACCAACTTGGCGACCTCTGGCTTTACTTTCACTCTTCCCTGCATATCGTCCTTGCCGCGGAGAAAGTATCTCTTCTTGATTGGCGGCTCAATGCCCGTCAATGCATCCAAGTCATAGACTGCCCGTTGAGCAGTAACCAGAACCTTGGTGTCGATGTCCGAGGCGGCGATTTCAACCTTCCAAGAGCCAGTCGAGAAGTTACATCCTGCAAGACCAGCACGCGCGGTTCCAATGCGCGGAGGAGCGGGAATCTTGACGCATCCATTGGAATGCAGCGCTTCCAGCAAGGTAATGGCGATCGAATAGGCCTCCTCGCCGGTGGATGAAGCCGCGCTCCAGACGCGGATGCTCCGGGCGCCGCCGCGTTGAACCGCAGATTGCAGCTCCGGCACGACGGTTCTTGCCAGAAAGTCGAAGTGATGCCGCTCGCGAAAGAAAGAGGTTTTGTTGGTGGTCACGCAATTGATCAGCTCACGAATCTCTTCGCCGTTATCCGTGAGGTTTTGAATCAGTGAATAGTAGTCGGCGAAGTTAGTCAGGCCGTGGTGGCGCAGCCGGCGCGTGAGGCGCGAAGCCAGCATGACCTGCTTACCGTCGCGCAGCCAGATGCCAGTGCGCTCGTGAACCAGGGTGCGGAACAGCTTGAACTCGCGCAACCCCATGGGGGAAACCGAATTGTCAGACGCTGTCGCCGTCAAAATTGATCTCCTCTTCAATGCCTGGCCTGATGCGCGGCTGTCGTTAAGCTGCAACGGTTTGCGGCAGCGCCAGTTCGCATTCCGTGAGCAGTTCTTCCAGGTTAAGCGCGACAGTCAGATGCTCGCGCGATTCAAAGACTCCATTGATGAATCGCGTGTCGACTGCCGCACCGAAGTCGGGTGCTTCGCGCATAGCGTCGTTGGCCACCATCAGCACGTCGGAGACCGCGTCCACCAGCAATCCTACTGTCTTCTCGCCGACCGTGGCGATCACAATAACGGTGAATTTGTTGTACTCGACCGGCGGTAGATGGAATTTCATGCGCAGATCGATGACCGGCAATACGATCCCGCGCAGGTTCATCACGCCGCGGACGTGCGGAGGAACATTGGGAATCGGAGTTACTGGCGCATATCCGCGAATCTCGCGGATCTTGAAGATCTCCAGCCCATACTCCTGGTCATCGAGCAAAAATGTGAGAAACTGCTGCGAATCATTGGTCTTCATCTCTGTAACTGCTTTCATAGCTAATCCTTTCCGAACTACCGTGCCGCCGCACGGCGGCAATCCCAATCGGAAGTATTCCTCTCACAGCCTTGTGCGGGCCAGATCAGAACTCGACGAAGCTGTCGTCATTTCCACCTGAAGCAGCCGGAAGCGCTGCCGCCAGAACCGGCGGCGGAGCGACCTGACCCTTGGCGCCGCGCGACCGCGAGTTCTGCTTTGATTGCGGGTTGCTTCTTGCCGCCTTGACAGATCGCGATGACGCTAAATTCTGCTGCCCAGAGTTCACCATGCCGTCCTTTACCGATTGCACGAGATTTGCTCCCACGGTGTGTTGATTGGCCTCGTGTGGCTGGTAGATCTGACGCTGCCGTCCGTTGTTCTGGCCTTGTGTGAGCGTGAATGTGCTGACCAACTCCATCAAATGCGCGGCCTGCTCTGAGAGCGCTCGCGCTGTTGCAGAAAGCTCTTCGGTCTGCGCGGAATTCGACTGCGTCACTTGATCCATCTGTGTCATCGCAGTATTCACTTGCTCGATGCCGGTACTCTGTTCTCCACTGGCCGCGGCGATTTCGCCGACGATGTCGGTGACCCGCTTGACCGAGCCGACAATGCCTTGTAGCGTCTCGCCCGAACGGTTCACGAGACCGGAGCCAGCATCGACTTTGCGCAGAGAATCCTGAATCAGTACCTTGATCTCCTTGGCCGCTACGGCGCTGCGCTGCGCGAGGCTGCGCACCTCGGAGGCCACTACGGCAAAGCCACGGCCCTCATCGCCGGCGCGCGCCGCTTCCACAGCGGCGTTCACCGCCAGCAGATTGGTCTGGAAGGCGATCTCGTCGATCGTCGAGATGATGTCGGATATCTTGGCCGAGGCGGCATTGATCTCGGCCATTGCGGTAATCGCGTTCGAGACAACATCCTGCCCTTGCAAAGCGGAGTCCTTCGAACTGGAGGCGAGTTGGCTGGCCTGGTTGGCGTTGTCGGCACTCTGCCGTACCGCCGCGGTAATCTCTTCCAGGCTGGCTGAAGTTTCTTCCAGGCTTGCCGCCTGCTCCTGCGCGCCAGAGGCAATCGATTCGGCCGCCGCTGCCAGTTGTTGCGACGAGGAGCTTGCATTGTTTGCGCTGTCAGCCACTTCCTGCATGGTGAATTCCAGCTTCTCCATCGCGCGGTTCAAAGCTTCTGCCATGCGTCCCACTTCATCTGTGGTGTGGACGTCAGACCTGACGGTCAGGTCGCCGTCGGCAACTCTCTCCAGCACGGCCACGGCATGCCCCAAAGGCACGGAGAAGCCGCGGGCAATGACGATGCTCAGTATGATTCCAAGCACCAGCGAAAGAAGGGCCGCGCTGAGCATGAGAGTACGCGCCGTCTGATAGGACTGTTCGTTGGCCTTGAACTCTTCGTCCGCATGGTCGTTCTTCAATGTTCGAGCCACATTGCTGGCATCAAGAATGACTGTTCGGTATTTGACACAGGCCGCCAGGGCTACATCCGCGCCAGTCATATCTTTGGCTTTGAGCGAGCGAAAAAGATCCGCCTGTGCGCGTTCATAGTCCGGCAGCGCCTTGCGGATAATGGCCAGTTGTTCGATCCCTTTTTTGGTTACAAAAAGTTTGTTTGCCTCGTCGAGATTGGCATGGAGCTCAGCCGCATTAGCAAGTTCTTCTTTTTCGGAGGCCGCTACTGCGGCAGGGTCTGAGGCACGGGCCATCGCGTTGAGATCGTCGCCCCTGATCGAGGTTACATTGATCGTCATGTCGTTTGCGCGCGTCGCGCCGAGCATATCGATGTGATAGAGCGAATCCACCCGGTCGTTGGCCTTGCTCAGGTTGCTGATCGCCAGATAGCTGATTCCAAGGGTTAGCACCAGCAGGACACCAAAGCTGCTCATCAGCCGAGGCATTGCATTGAGATTTTTAAACCAGTTCATTTGTAGTTCCTCCTCTTTTACCTTTCGGTGGATGATGCTGCCCTGACAGACTGGGCCGTAGGCGCAACCTGCTGGGAAACCTTGGCTGAAGCCTGCAGCGAAAAAAGATTCAATGCGCCGAGGCCGGTTACGTCGACAATGGGAGCGACGCGGCCGTCGCCCAATATGGTTGCGCCCATTAGGCCATCAATCCTGCGCAAATTTTGTTCCAGGCTCTTGACCACCACCTGTTGCTGGCCAAGCAATTCATCCACTACTAAGCCGACCTTTCGGTGGCCGGTCTCTACAATCACCGCCAAGCGGCGATTGTTACTTTTCTCCAAGCCATTAATGGATGTTTCCTGTGTCAAGCCGAGGAATCTGGCCAGGCGCAGCAGCGGCACGGATTCATTGCGAATCACCACGACCTCGCCCTTCTCGGCGAGGCGTACAATCTGACCGTCGCGCAGTGGTACGGTTTCAACCACAGACAGGAGCGGCAACACTAGAGTCCGATCGCCCACGCGCACCAGCAATCCTTCCAAAATTGCCAGGGTCAGCGGAAGTTCGATTGTCACTGTCGTGCCGCTCCCAGTTTCGCTGGCCACGCTGACCGTGCCATTCAACTGCTGCACGTTCCGCTTGACCACGTCCATGCCCACGCCCCGGCCAGACAGGTCGCTGATCTCTTCCTTGGTGGAAAATCCCGGTTCAAAGACCAGCATCAACAGTTGTTCGCTGCTCAATTGCGTCTCGGAGCCAATCAGTCCGCGCTCGATCGCTTTACAGCGAATTCTCTCTGGGTCGATTCCCGCGCCGTCGTCGGATATTTCGATGACGATTCTTCCCGAGCGATGAAAGGCCTTCAGTGTAATCGCACCCTCTTCGGGCTTGCCGGCCGCCAGCCGTGCCGCAGGTGCTTCAATGCCGTGATCGGCGGAGTTGCGTACCAGATGCGTGAGAGGATCACCCAGCAATTCCAGCATGCCTTTATCAATCTCGGTCTCCTCGCCGCTCATCTCCAGACGCATCTGTTTGCCGGTAGCTTGCGAAATGTCGTAGACCGTTCGCGTATATTTTTGGAAGAGTGTCCCTACGGGCAGCATGCGAATTCCCATCACCCGTTCATGCAGTTCGCGGGTATTGCGCTCCATGGCCGCCACTGCCTCGCGCAGCTTGGGCAGGCAAGAGGGTACGAAATCATCAACCATCTGCGCGGTCATTACGTGCGCGATGACCAACTCGCCTACCAGATCGATCAGCCGGTCGACCTTATCAACGGCTACGCGGATCGAACTCGACTCGCCGCTCGTTGCGGACTTGGCTGCTGGCTGGCGACGGTCCGTCAGAGTTGATTGGCGGCGATCTGCAACCGGCGCCTTGCGGCGTTCGACAAATGCGGGCGGAGCTTCCGATGCAGGCTGCTCCGCGAATTTTTCTCCGGTTTGCGCCGGTTTGGAATCAAGCTGCGGCTGCGCATCCGCACACGTGATGCGGATCTCAGCCAGATGCTCGACAAACTCGAAGACCTCGCGGAGTTCCTCGATCGTACATACGCTAGCCAGCTCAACCGTCCAGCTAAGATAGCATTGCTCCGGATCAAGATCGGCCAGCGCGGGCAACTCCTCCGTATGCAGATGGCAACAACTGACCGTTCCCATTGCCGCCAGATTGCGCAGCAGCGTGATGGGGTTGGTTCCGCTTGAGAACATCTCCCGGTCTGGGCGGAATTCTACCCTGTAGAGAACGATCTCTCTCGCATCTCCAGAGCTTTCTGCAGAGTCCTGCTCGCACAAATCCACTGCGCTGGATTCCACAGCGGTTGGTTCGGCATGCATCAGAGCCGCAATACGGGAGTCAATCTCCACGGCATTCGCAGGCATTTCTGCTTCCGGATTCTCATTCGGATCCGCATCAAGAAGACCGCGCAGCACATCCACCGATTGAAGCAGTGTGCCGATTACCTCGTCCGTGGCGCGCATCTCCAGGGAGCGCATCCGGTCCAGAAGATTTTCCAGTGAGTGTGTGAAATGAGCGAGGTTCTTCATTCCAAACGAACCGGCTCCGCCCTTGATCGAGTGCGCCGAGCGGAAGATGCTGTTCAGCAATTCCACGTCATCGGGGGCCGTTCGAAGCTGAAGAAGCCCAGTCTCCATCGAAGCGATATGGTCCGCGCTTTCCTGGATAAATGTTTGGCGAAATTGGCTCAGATCAATTTTCATGGCGTTATGGAAGCACCTTGGCCAGGGTTTGCAGAAGCTTATCGGGATCGAAGGGCTTGACGATCCAACCAGTCGCGCCCGCTGCCTTGCCTTGTTCTTTCTTCGACGCCAGCCCTTCAGTGGTCAGCATCAAGATTGGCTTGCTCTTCATCGACGGCATCTTGCGCACATTCTGGATCAGTGTGATGCCGTCCATCACCGGCATATTGAGATCGGTAATGATCAGATCAACCGTGATGCTTTGCAGCTTGTTCAGCGCATCCTGCCCATGCTCGGCCTCAACCACCGCGTAGCCGCCCTGCTTGAGCGTGAAGCCGACCATCTGCCGCATCGATACCGCATCGTCGACAATCAATACTTTTCGCAATTCGCTAACCCTCCGAAGACCCCTCCTACCGCGGTCTCCCATTTTGTTCAGAACAATTCAACTTCACCGGCCCCAGCTTCCGATTCACCGATTCCAGCAACCAGGCGCTCTTCTTGCATTGTGTAATCGCTGAAACCCGTGTAGCAGGCGGCGGTCCCGGCTGGCGCATCGTCAAAGCGCGTGGACAGCCTGGTGTGCAATGTCTCCAGATCTTCGACCACATGGGCAATCCGCTGGCTGGTCCTGTCCTGGAACTGCAAGCCGCGCACCGCCGCTCCAATCTCCTGGCTCAGAGATGTCCCTTCTTCCGTCATCCCGGTCAGCATCTTTTTCATCTCGTTGTGAGCGCCCTGCAGGCCACTGAGCGACTCATCCACCTCAGCTCTGCATTGCTCCACCCGCTGGCGGTCTTTGTCGTTCATCTGCTGCAAGTCCTCCAGCGTCGATCCCGCCAGCGTGCGCAGATTCAGAATCAGCTCGCTCACCTGCGCATTCACCTTTTGCGTCCGCTCGGTCTGCGAGATCACTTCCATGGCTACCACTGCAAATCCCGCACCATGCTCTCCGGCGCGCGCCGCTTCGATGCGCGCGTTCAGCGCTAGAATCTTGTTGCCTTCGGCGATTTGTTCAAGCTGCTGAATAGCGGCGCTGATGGATTGTGAGGCTTTGTCCATTTGCCGTATACGTTCGATCGCACGGCGTGAAATCTCTCCCGATTCCTCCGTTACATGCAAAATCTTGACCATCGTTTCGCTGCAATTGTCGATCAGAGCTTCGAAGGACCGTGTATCGGAATTCCCCTGCCCCGTCTCGCTGAGAAAACTCACGGTTCGCGCCACAGCATCTTTTGCCTGTTGAGCAATCCCCTGAAAGCTGCAGCACACCTCGACGACGGAACTCTCAATCTGTGCCGAGGTCTGTTTCAGTTGTTCACTCATTCTGCTTAAAAGCGGCAGGTACTCGGCAAGTTCCGTTTCCGTTGCCGGACTCTTTGTGGGCGCACTTTGAGCGATGCTCACAGGCAAGCTGGACGCGGCGGCACTGGGCCGGATTTGAAAAAATCTAAACATTGTTCTTTTGCACCGTCATTGAAAAATGATCCGCCGCTCCGGCATATTCAAACCACTGCAGCAGATGTGGAGATGGATTAGCTAGTTCGAGTTGGCGTCCGCGCCTCTTTTGTTCCGCTTCGAGCGCCAGCAAAATCTGCAGCGAGCTGGCATCCAAATGATCGATCCCACCCAGATTGAGGGTCACATCGCTGCCTACCTCGATTGCGCCCAGTGCCGCGTCCCGCAACTCCTGCACGGGCATCCAGTCTCCAGATCGATCGACATCGATGGAAAAACGCCCGCTATCCTGCTTGGTTTGCCGCTTGGCTGTGCGCGGCCGCTTCACTTTGCCGCTTACGCCATCTTGTTTGGAACGATCCATGCCCATCGGGACGCCTTTCGATTGCAATGCTGTCCTTGGCGATGAATTCGTAAGAACCTATAACCTTGAAACGAAGTGATAAGAACGCCAAGTCGCAAGTGCTGTCGAATGTGTTATCGGCTGGAAGTGTATTTTCGCGAATTGTAAATCGCATCCCATTGCGCTGAACAATACTAGGACTCGTTGTAAAATATCCTCCAGCAAAGCCGGAAGGGGGCTTCCATTTCTAATAAGTAGAGAGAGTATAGATTCGAACGTAATTAAGAAAAGCTAATAACTGATGCGCCGGTAAGCTGTAAAGTCCGGGGCGCTCAAGCTGACACCTATTTCAAGGCGAGGTATTGAGCAATGTTATCAATTTGCGGGGTTACCCGATGTCCCCTTATCTAGAACAATCTGCCTATTCTCAGCACAGATGTAATATTGGATGCCATTGCGATGCGGCGCTTGAAGAGGCCAAAGCAGAGAAGCCATTTGAAGAGAAATAGTCCGTCAGCAGAATGCCGCTGTTAGTGCAAGATCGGCATCAGTTGCGGCGCATCGGCGGCGCTGAAGTTAGCAGGTTGAATGCGCCACTTAGGCTCAAATGCATGGCAGAGGCGCCGGTTTCGCGTCGAGAACTGGTGGCTGTGCCGTGACAATCAGGGCTGTAGACAAGGCGTTGAATGATCGTGCCCAAGACCTCACGAAGCACATAGCCTCGAATCTCCAAGGGCAGTTTGAGATGCGTCTGGGGCTCAAGCTCGAACAATAGGCTCAAAACGTGCAATAGAGGCCGCGTATAGAGCGCAGTAGCCGCCTCCGCACAGGCATCTTCCGAGGGCTTTCGGAAGCATCGTAACCGGAACAACTGCTCTGCGAAGGTCGTTCAAAAGAGTCATGTCGAGGCCGCTTGCGGCAATTCTTTCGCCATTGATGGTCTTGTCAATTGACTGAGATGAATGCGAATGGTCAGGCTCGACCTATAACCGGGCGCTGGCCGCGTTCTCGCTGGTCTTTCGTGTACTCATCGAAAACGAGAGGTTGCCCTTCAATCCGCTCCACGGCATGCGCCGCAAGCAGGGCAACAATGCCAGGGCAGGTTCCTGTCTCAGGAGGAGGAGACTGCTATCAGTTCCGCTATTCGTTCCAGTAGCCCTGAGTTCCTGTCGGTTTATCTGCTGGCAATGCAGAGTGGAATGCGCCTGAGCGAGCAACTCCGTGCCCAGGTTGGTGACTACACATCGAATACCGGGATGTTGATGATTAGGCGGAAGAAGGTACGGAGGGCGCCGGCAACCCACTACGTGCCGCTGACCCCAATTGCGGTTGAAGCGTCCAACCAGTTGGTGGCGGGCAAGAAGACCAGCGACCCTCTCTGCGCCAACACGGATGACGCGGTATTATATGAGGCAAGGTACTGGTTTGTTCTGGCAGTAGATGAGGCTGGAGTCGTCGATCTGATGTGGCATTGTCTGAGGCATACGGTCGCATCCAGGTGGGTCATGAACGGTGTCCCCCGCGGTTGTTTCGCGCTACCTTGGACACTCCTCGATCAATCAAGCCATAATGTACAGTCATCTCTAACCCGACAACACAGCAAGAGCGATTGCGGCCAGATGAGCGACTAGCCAGAACCGGAAACTGACACCAGCGAACTGACGCCGGCTATTTCCAGTAATGCGGGGGATTGAGTTAAGTTATTTATTTTCAATAAGCGAAAGTGGCGGAATTGGCAGACGCACCAGACTTAGGATCTGGCGGAGCAATCCATGGGGGTTCGAGTCCCCCCTTTCGCACCAACATCACCTCGGCTGCGGCTCCCGGCGTGCCCGGCAGCCCTCCATGCATCGGCGACCCCTGAGCCCCGACCGGAGTAATCTGGTGAAACCATGAGTACAAACCCGCAGCAGCCGCAAATGAACCTTGTCCAAAGCCCCGACTACCGCGAGACCTATGCCAACAGCGTGCAGGTACGCGTCAGCGTTTGGGACTTCCAGCTCGTCTTCGGCCTGGCATCGGCCGAGAGTCCCGAGCAGGTGACCATCCGCAACCACGATGCAATTTTTCTCAGTCCGCAGCAGGCCAAGGCCCTGTGGAATGTGCTGGGACAGAACCTTGCCCAGTATGAGCAGGCATTTGGCGTTCTGAACCTGGAGCCGCAGAGCCACACTTTTCCGCAAGGACCGGTCAATTAGAACGGAAATCGGTTGTTCATCAGGAGTAAATGTTTGCGTTGGAAAAGATTCATCGAGCCGCTGGACGCGCGCTCGCCGCTGTGGAAGATCTATCCGGTGATTGTTGTGGCGCTCTACCTGAGCCACTTTACGCTGCTGCGCCTGCCCTACTATTGGGACGAGGCAGGCTATTACATTCCCGCCGCCTGGGACTTCTTCCGCACCGGTTCGCTCATTCCTGTCACGACGCTGTCCAACGCTCATCCGCCGCTCTCCAGCATTTATCTGGCGCTGTGGTGGAAGTTCTCCGGCTTCCATCCCGAGGTGACGCGCCAGGCCGTTCTGATGGTGGCTGCTCTGGGCCTGCTGGGAGTATGGCGGCTGAGTATGCGGCTTGTGGGTGTGGCTTCGGTGGCTTTCTGGACCCTGTTGCTGACCGCGATTTATCCCATCTGGTTTGTGCAGAGCACACTGGCGCACGCTGACATCTTTGCCGCCGCCTGCGCGCTCTGGGGGATGGTCTACTCTGTGCCCGGCCGCGGCCGCAAGCCGTGGGCAGCCGCCCTCTGGTTTACCGCCGCCGCACTGTGCAAGGAGACGGCGGTCGCCATTCCTCTCACACTGGCCGCAATCAGTTTCGTGGAGGGTTTTCGGCTTCGCGCGCAGGCCCGCGCCCGGCTGTGGAGGGAATCGGCCTGGCTGGCCGGCTGCGTGCTGCCCCTGGCCGGCTGGTACGCCTGGCATTTCTACAAGACCGGCTTTGTCTTTGGCAATCCGCAGTTCCTGCGCTATAACGCACAGGCAAATCTGGAGCCGCTAAGGTTTTTGGCTGCCTTTGGACACCGCATCCTGCATCTCACTGCGCACATGAACCTCTTTGTGCCGGTGCTGATGTCTGCTGCGGCCATGCTGCTGCTTGCCCCCCGGCCCGATGCGGACGGTCACGACCGCGCGGCCATCGCCAAGCCGGCGCAGCTCCGGATTTTCATCCTGCTCATCGTAAATGCCGTCTTTTACAGTGTGCTGGGCGGAGCGCTACTCACCCGTTATCTGCTGCCCATGTATCCGCTGGTGCTGCTGTTGGCCGTGACTACGTTTTATCGCCGTGTCCCCTTCTGGCACGGACTAACGGCGTTTTGTGGGGCTGCATTTGTATTGGGGCTGTTCATTAATCCGCCCTATGGCTTTGCACCGGAAGACAATCTGGCCTACTTCTATGTGGTGCGCCTGCATGAGGCTGGCATTGCCCAACTCAACAAGCTCTATCCCGGCGCCACTGTGCTTACCGCCTGGCCCATGAGCGACGAACTGACCAAGCCTGAACTCGGCTATCTAAAGCGCCCTTACGACGTCTACCCGATTGAGGACTTTTCTTTGGCGCAAATTGCCCGCGCTGCCCAGGTGCCGCAGAAGTACTCTGCCGCTCTGGTTTTCTCCACCAAGTACGATCCCCAATCGCCTCTGTTTACCCTGGGACCAAAAAGCAGGGCCATGGACGAACGCTACTTTGGCCTGCACAGCGACATGCCGCCTGAAGCCATCGCCCGCGAACTGGGTGGAAGCATGGTGTGGAAAAAAGTTGACGATGGGATGTGGATAGCGTTGATCCGCTTCAACCGGTAGTTCGAGGCGGAGGCGAGCATTCCCGGCCAGCTTCGGAAGCCGGCCCCGGCGGCGCTCCAGCAGCCTATAATCAGCCTGTCGTGCTTACTTTTTCTTCATCTCGCTCGTGCCGGGTTGGGCAGGGAACTGCTCTTGCGGGGATGTGGCTTGTTCTGGCCCTCTCCATCATGATTTCTGCAACGGCCTGCGCCGGTGCTCAGACTGAGGCAGATCTCGCTCCCAGCGCAGCCGGCGCCACAAATCGCGGCCGCATTCTGCTGGTTCTTCCCTTTGACAACCGCAGCGGACAGCCCAGCCTGGAGTGGATTCGAGAGGCCGCGCCAGAGATTTTGACCAGCCGTTTCAGTTCGGCTGGTTTTGCACCCATGAGCCGCGCAGACCGTATGTATGCACTGGATCATCTGGGGCTCCCGCAAGGATTTCAGCCGTCGCGAGCCAGCTCTCTCAAGCTGGCCGAGACCCTCGATGCAGACTCCATCGTAGTGGGCAGCTTCACCACGGATGGTACGGTACTGGTGGCCGAGGCCAGGCTGGTGGACGTGCCGCATCTGCACATGGGCGCGCCGGTCACCGCACGTGGCGAGATGCGCAATATAGTTGCCATCTTCGACTCGCTCGCCTGGATGCTGACCCGGCAACTGGATCCCAGCTTCAGCGGTTCTGAGGAAACATTTATTGCTGCCGGCTCGAGGCTGCGGCTGGCCGCATTTGAGCAGTACATCCGGGGCATCACGGAGCCCGACCAGACGGAGCGCTTCCGCCACCTCAACCAGGCCGTCAAATTGAGTCCGGAGTTCAGCCAGGCGTGGATGGCCCTGGGCCGCGAAGACTATACCAATCAACAGTACGATCAGGCCGCCGCTGCCTTTGCCAAAGTGGACCGTGACGGTCCAGACGCGCTCGAGGCTGGCTTCTATCGCGGGCTTTCGCTGCTGTATTCGGGAGATTATACCAAGGCGGAACGAGCGTTTGCATCCGTTGCAAAGGTTCTGCCACTGGCCGAAGTGGTCAATAACCAGGGCGTCGCTGTCAGCCGCCAGGGCCACGACGCCAGCGCCTTGTTTCGCCAGGCCGTGGCCGCCGACCCCAATGCCGCTGACTACCACTTCAACCTGGCGGTGAGCCTCAAGCGCCATGCAGACACCGCTGAGGCTCTGACAGAGCTGGCGCAGTGCCTCAGGTTGCGACCCACTGACAGTGAGGCTCAGGATCTCGCTGCGGAGTGGAAAGCGCCTCCCGCTGGGCCAAACTCTGAGGCAAAGGCTGATCCCTTGGAGCGCATTGTGCGCAGATTCGATGCCGTAGCCTTTCGCCAGGCTGCGCAGATGATGGATCAGGTGGAGGCGTCGCGGCTGGCTGCTCTGCCGGCGCGTCAAAGAGCGCTCAAGCTGGCAGCTCAGGCAAAGGAGTATCTTGATCGCGGACTCTTGCTGGAGGCCGAGCGGCTCTACCTCTCCGCGCTGGCCGCGGACAGCAAGGTTGCCGAGGTCCACGCTGGGCTGGCTGAGGTTCGTGAACGAACTGGGGACGCCGTGGCTGCCCGCAAGGAGGCGGTTACGTCGCTGGAATTGATGCCTTCCGTCGATGCATACCTGGTAATGGGCCGGCTTGACCTTGCCGCCAATAACCTTGACATAGCAATGCAGGAAACAGGCGCGGCGCTCAAGCTGGCTCCCAAGAGCCGGTCGGCTCAAGATCTTCAGCGTCAGATTGAGGCCAGGCAAGGCCGGAAGAAGTAGACGGGGCACAGGACGGTTGTGGCATTCCAGGCAGCAAAGGCGAAACCTGCGAGGCCCGGCCTGAAGGAGCAAGCCATGGTTGAGCGAGCACACGCTTTTGCACTTTGGATTGCCGTTGGCATGGTTGCCGCAGTGGGGATGCTGGCCTGCGGGCAGGGGGTTCCGGCTCATGCGCAGCAGCCGCTGGTTGATAAGTTCGTTCTTGACGATACTATCCAGCCGGTAACCCAAGGACAGCTTGACCGGGCCATTGCAAGCGCCAACCGCGACGGTGCCCAGGCGCTGCTGGTGGAACTGGACACGCCCGGCGGGCTGCTTGACTCGACCCGCGCTATGGCCGGCGCCATTCTCGGCTCCAGGGTTCCAGTCATCGTTTATGTCTCTCCGGCGGGAGCGCGCGCCGGCTCGGCGGGCTTCTTTCTGCTGGAGGCGGCGGATGTTGCAGCCATGGCTCCCGGCACCAACGCCGGAGCGGCCCACCCGGTCGTCGAAGTCGGCAAGATGGACGACATCATGGCCCAGAAGGTGGAAAACGACGCCGAAGCCTTCTTGCGCTCTTACGTTACCCGGCGCAACCGTAACCCCGAGGCTGCTCAAGACGCCGTGCACTCCTCTCGCTCCTACACCGCTGAGGAGGCGCTCAGCCAGCACCTGATTGACCTGATCGCTTCGAATGACTGGGAGATGCTCAGGGATTTGGACGGCCGCGAAATCACCCGCATAGATGGAACAAAACTCACGCTTCATTTAGCCGGCGCGCGTATTGAGGTGATTCGGCCTTCGCTGCGCGATAAGTTGCTGGACTGGCTGGTGGATCCCAACATCGCGCTGCTGTTCCTGGTGGGCGGTGCGCTGCTTATTTATTTGGAGTTCAACACGCCTGGCACCATTGTTCCTGGCGCGCTCGGCACCCTCATGGTGCTGCTTGCCATCTTTGGACTCAACCTGCTCCCCATCCGGTATACGGCGGTTCTGCTGCTGCTCGCTGCGCTTATTCTGCTCATGCTTGAAGCCAAGTTTGGCGGCCACGGTGTGCTGGCCATTGCCGGCATCGCCTGCCTCACCTTCGGTACCCTCACTCTGGTGGCCGCTCCGGTGCCGGAGATGGCCGTCAACCCCTGGGTGGCAATCGCCGTCAGTACGGCCTTTGGGGGCATCACCGTCTTCCTGGTGCGTCTGGCGGTGCGTGCGCGCCGCATGAAGGCCCAACTGGGCGCATCGGTCATGGTGGGCCGCGCAGCCACGGCAATGGAGCCCCTCGCGCCCCAGGGACATGTACTGGTCGAGGGCGAAATCTGGCTTGCGGTTGCCAGTGAGCCCGTCGCCAAGGGCGCCCCGCTGCGCGTTGTCGGCCATCAGGAGTTTTTGCTCAACGTAGAGCCTGCCGCGCCCTCCCAAAACCAGGGGGCGCGCGTCTAAACCGATCTGGAGTACAATCCGTGCTAAACCTGCTCTTGGTGTTGGAGTCTCGTTCCGACTGCTCTTAGCAGGCTCCAAGTGAGGGAACTCCTATGCCTGATGTCAGTCTTCCGTTTCTGATTGTCGTTGCCATTGTTGTGCTTTACCTCATCAACTCCATCAAGATTCTTCGCGAGTACGAGCGCGGAGTCATCTTCCGCCTCGGCAGAGTTCTGGGAACCCCCAAGGGCCCCGGTATCATCCTGGTCTTCCGGCCTCTGGACCAGATCGTGCGCATCACGCTGCGCCAGCAGGTACTCGAGGTGCCGGCCCAGGATGTAATTACCCGCGACAATGTCACCCTCAAGGTGAACGCAGTAGTCACGCTCTACGTGATCAATCCCAACGATGCAGCTATCAAGGTGGAGAACTACGTCTACCAGACATCGCAGTTTGCGCAGACCACCTTGCGCTCGGTGCTGGGCGAAGTGGAGTTGGATGAAGTGCTCAGCCACCGCGACAAGCTCAACCTGCGCATCCAGTCCATCATCGATCAGCGCACTGAACCCTTCGGTGTCAAGGTGATATCGGTCGAAGTCAAGCAGGTTGACCTGCCCGAAACAATGCTGCGCGCCATGGCCAAGCAGGCCGAGGCGGAGCGCGAAAAACGCTCCAAGATCATCCATGCCGAGGGCGAGTTCAACGCCGCGCAAAAGCTGGTGGACGCCGCTGCTCTGATGGCTACCCAGCCCATGACCTTGCAGTTGCGCTACCTGCAAACCCTGGCCGACATCGGCGTGGAAAAGAACACCACCATCGTCTTCCCGCTGCCGCTCGAAATGTTCACGTTGTTCAATAAGATCGGAGCGCTGGGAACGGAAGCGTCACCGAAGCTGTAGCAATCCGCGCCTTTTCAATTAAGCGCGAAGAATGATCGCAGGGCCACGCTATTCAGAGGTTCCAGCAGGCCTGAGGGCGGTGTATGCACGGAGAGTTCGATGAGGAGTTTGAGCGCAACACGCGGCGGCGCGATACCGAACTCACGCTGAGTTCAACCACGCTGCTGGGAATTTTTTTCGGCATGGTGCTGCTCTGCGGGCTCTTCTTTGGTTTGGGCTTTGCCGTGGGCCGTTACGGCCCCGCGGATTCTCCGGCAGCCATTGCGCGAACTAAGCCAGACACGCAGCCCTCGACCCTGGTCGCCAGTTTGCAGCCCAAGCCCTCGGCTACCGCGCAGAATATTTCCCATGCGCCGCCGCCCCAGCCGCAACAGGACGTGGTTAGCCTGCAACCATCTCCAGCTTCGGCAGCGAATCCGGTAGCTAGCCCCCACTACCTGGAGTCCTCCGCCTCCATGGGCAACTCCGCCGCGCAGCCGGTCGTGAAGCCAGCCTTGCCGTCCAATGGCGGGCTCGCCGTGCAACCGGCTACCGCCCCGTCGAGTGCGTTGATGGTTCAGATTGCCGCGGTCTCCAACCCCGAAGATGCGGCGGTGCTGGTAGATGCGCTGCGCCAGCACGGCTATGCGGTTACTGTCCGCCGCGAACTTGCGGACAGTCTGCTCCATGTTCAGATTGGACCCTTTACCAACCGCAACGACGCCTACGCCACCCGCCAAAAGCTGCTCAACGATGGATACAACGCGATAGTGCAGCCGTAGAGCGGCTCATCCCCTCATCCACTCCGGCAGGCTGAAGGCGATGGCCGCGCGCACAGCTTGCATCAGCTCGTCGCGCGTCGCAAAATCGGCGGGGTTGATGGGCGCGTGGAAGACGATGTGCGCCGTTCCAGGTTTGATGGCGAAGCTGCCTTTCGCCATCAGCGTCTCCGTTCCGTAGATGGAGACCGGAATGCACGGTGCGCCGGTCTCCTTCGCCAGGTAGAACGGCCCCTTTTTGAAGGGGAGCAGGCGGCCATCCCTGGAGCGCGTTCCCTCAACAAATGTCGTAATATGCACGCCTTTCTCCAACAGTAGCTTGGCTGCGGCCACGCTTGCTTGAGCTGTGGTCGCGTTCCCCGTGCGGTCTACCGGGATAAACTCGCCCAGCTTGAGGCAGTAGCCAAAGACCGGCATCTTGGTTACGGAGCGTTTGGCAAAGGCGGCTGTGCGTCCCGGAATGCGCGGAATCAGACCCGGCGGGTCAAGGTTCGACACATGGTTGGCCATAAAGATGCACGCCTGGTTGGCTGGAACATTCTCCCGTCCCTCGACACGCACTTTGATTCCCGCCACGCGAAAGCCGGTGCGGACAATGAAGCAGGTCACCGCGTAGAGCGGCATCACATTGCCGGTAAGCGCGGCCAGCGGAATGAAGATCACCGCCGAGGGAATACTCATTGCGAGAATAACGACGATTACGAGAAGCGACACAATCATGTGGATTCCATCTGAAATCTGAATTTAGTCTTGCCGCGGCGCGGCGGGCGTATAAGGCAAACGCCTCTATGTCCGCATCCACTCCGGCAAGCCAGAGGCAATGGCCGCGCGTACCGCCTGCATCAGTTCCTCGCGCGTGGCAAAGCCGGCCGGGTCAATCGGCGGATGAAAGACAACATACGCGATTCCTGGGCGTATGCGCAGGCTGCCTTTGCCTTGAATCTTCTCTGTCCCAGAGATGCTGACCGGGATGCACAGTGCGCCGGAGGCCATGGCCAGGAAGAATGGGCCTTTTTTGAAAGGCAGCATGCGTCCGTCCGGCGACCGCGTGCCTTCGACAAATGTGGTCATATGCACGCCTTTGGCCAGAACGCGCTGGGCGGCAGCCACGCTTTCCTTTGCGCTGGCCGCGTCGCCTTTGCGATCTACGGCGATGAAATCGCCCTGTCTGAACCCGGTCCCCAGAACCGGCAACTGCATCAGCGAGCGCTTCATAAAGGCTGAGGTGCGCCCGGGAATCAGCGAGATCAGTGCTGGCGGGTCAAGGTTGGAGACGTGGTTTGACATGAAAATACATGCCCGGTCCCTGGGTATGCGTTCCCGCCCTTCGGTCTTGAAACGCACCCCGGCCATCCAGCAACTGCTTGTAAGCATAAAGCGCGTGCCTTTGTAGAGCGGCAGCACATTGCCCGTGAGCCAACACCAGGGAATAAACAGAAGTGCCGTGGGAATGCCGGTAATGACCATAGTGGCCATGAATATGTAGAAGTAAATCATCTGCGTCTTTCTCAGCGGCCCACTCCCGCAAATGGAGTGCCGGCGGAGCGGTCAAGATCCAAGCTCTCTCAGCCGCGCCGGAAGTTTCTCATAAATCCCATCAAACCCGCCATTGGAAAGTATCGCCACCACGTCGCCCGGCTTTAGTTGTGGTGCAATTCCGTTTACGATCGACTCGACATTGGGGCACAGCTCGGCGGGCGTGCCTGCTTCGTTCAGCGCCCGCACAACTTCTTCCGGGTGCAGCCGCTCGTTTTCTGGAATGCGCTGCTGCTGATAAACGCTGGCCAGCACTACGCGGTCTGCCATGCGCAGGCTCGCCACCAGTTCGCTCTCCAGCACTTTGCGCCGCAGCGTATTCGAGCGCGGCTCCAGCACCGCCCACAGCCGCGATTGCGGATAGACGGAGCGCAGCGCCCGCAGCGTCTCGCGAATAGCGGTGGGGTGATGCGCAAAGTCTTCAATCACCGTGATGCCGCCAATCTCCGCGCGCACCTCCAGCCGCCGCTTCACGTTTTTGAAGCTGGCCAGCGCGCCCTTGATCGCGTCCTTGCAGATGCCTTGGCCAAAAGCCAGCGCCGCCGCTGCGGTGGCGTTCAGCGCGTTATGCTCGCCGGCCAGATGCATCTCCAGCTCGGCCCAGAGCGCTCCGCCGTGCCATACCTCCCAGCGCGTCAGGCCCGCATCACGGCGCAGACTGCGGATTTGCCAGTCGGCATTTTCGTTAAAGCCGTAGCGCTCTACGCTGCATAGCGCCCCGGCCACGCACTCGGTCACGTTGGCATTGCCGTCATAGGCCACAATCAGGCCCCGGCGCGGAATCAGGTTCACCAGACGCTTGAAGGCTGTCTTCACCGCGGCTAAGTCGACATAAATATCGGTGTGGTCAAACTCCACATGTGTGAGGATCAGGGCGTCAGGAAAGTAATGCAGAAACTTCGGTCCCTTGTCGAAGAAGGCAGTGTCGTACTCGTCGCCCTCCACGATGAAGGTACTAGTGGGCCGCAACTGGAAGCTGGTTCCAAAGTTCTCTGCCACGCCGCCAATCAGAAACGACGGCTCCAGCGCGGGATTCTGCTGCGCGGCAAACTGGTAAATCCAGGCCAGCATACTGGTAGTGGTGGTTTTGCCGTGCGTGCCGGCCACAACCAGCGAGGTGCGCCCCGCCAGGAACTCCTCATGCAACAAAGCGGCCATAGAGGTGAAGGGAATGCGCTCGTCCAGCACGCGCTCCACCTCGGGGTTGCCGCGAGAGAGAGCATTGCCTATGACGACGAGATCCGGCGCGGGCTCCAGATTGGCCTCGGCATAGGGCTCCAGCACCGGAATCCCCAGTCCGTTCAGCAGGTCGCTCATTGGTGGGTACGCCGCCTTGTCGGAGCCAGTGATGCGGTGACCCTGCAACTGCAAAAGCCCGGCCAGCGAGGCCATGGCCGTACCGCAAATGCCGCTCAGGTGAATATGACTTGACGATCGGCTCACAGCGCCACCGCCGGCTCAATCAGATGCAGTTGCCCATTTTCAGCCACCGTCAGTTCGGCCTCTACGCCCAGAGTCAGGGTCACGTTCCGGCGGGAGACGTGGCCGCTGCGCAGTCCAATAGCGATGGGTCCGTCAAAGTCGTCCAGGGCTTGCAGAATAGCCTCGTCCAACAACTCAGGCGGCGCGCCGGGCGAAACGCAATCCAGCATCTCGCCAAAAACAATGCCGCGCACGCGGTCCAGCTTGCCCGCCTGGCTCAGTTGCCAAAGCATCCGGTCCACCTGGTAGGGCTTGGTGTTTACATCTTCAAGAAACAAGAGCTTGCCCTCGGTCTGCGGCTCGTAGGGCGTGCCCAGCATCGCCACCAGAATGCTCAGGCAGCCGCCATAGAGAGTGCCTCTTGCTCGGCCCGGCTGCATCGCGCGCAGGCCCTCTGCCGCGCCAACGGTGTAAGGCCGCCCGGCAAGAGCGGCCTTCAGGCTGGGTAGGTCTACGCCGTCTTCGCGCGCAAAATCCGCTGAGAGCATAGGCCCATAAAATGCCGGTAACTGGATTTGGTCCAGCAGCCACATTTGCAGCGCGGTCAGGTCGCTATAGCCAATCAGCGGTTTTGCGCTCTCTGCAATCAGATCAAGGTCCAACCCATCCAGCAGATAGTTTGATCCATAGCCGCCTCGCGAGCAGAAGATGGCCCGCGCCTCGTCGTCGGCAAAGGCATGATGCAGGTCACCGAGCCGCATCTCCGGCGATCCCGCAAAGTAGAGCGGACCGCGCGTAAGAATGTGCTCCGCGGCTTGGGGCGCATAGCCAAGGGCGCGCAGCGCCTCTAGTCCGCGCTCAACGCGCTCCGGCTTTGGCGTTGAAGACGGCGACACCACAGCTACCTGGGCGTCTCCCGGAACTGCGCGCGGTTTGCGTAATGCGGTCATGAGTGCCACGCCTCTCCGCGGGCAATCAGCGTTGCCGGCCCCGTCAAGTACAACTCGGTTCCAGGCCCGCTCCATGCAATGGCCTGCGCGCCGCCGGGAGCAACCACCGTGAGCGGCGAGGCGCAGCCCTCGAATGCCAGTGCTGCCGTGGCCGTTGCGGAACTGCCAGTGCCGGAAGATGTGGTTGGTCCCACGCCGCGCTCAAAAATCCGAATCTCGATTTTTGCGGGGTCAATGACGCGCAGGAACTCGACGTTGGTCTGCTGGGGAAAATCCGGGTGTGTGCAAATCTCCGCGCCAAGCTGCTGCCAGGTTTTTCCCGCGACCGCAAACTCCGTGTTATCCGCCACAATCACAAAGTGCGGATTGCCGGTGGAGACATCGATGCCTGCCACCACGCTTCCATCAGCCAGCTTGACCTCGCGCCGCGCAAAAGCGGGAACGCCCATGCCGGCCGTCACTTCTACCGTAAATTCTCGCTCTGTGCTTACCGCATTCACATGGCAAATACGCAGACCTGCATCGGTCTCGATCACCGCTTCATCGCCTGGCTTCAAGCCGCGTTCCAGGGCCATCCATGCCGCCACGCAACGGGTGCCGTTGCCGCTGATCTCGGCAATGGAGCCGTCGGCGTTGTGCAGGCGCAGCCGTCCGCTCTTCGGCCCGGTCCACGCAAAAAACTCAATGCCGTCGGCGCCAATGCCGGTATTGCGTGCGCAGAGTTGCCGCGTAATCTCTGCCCAGTTGCAACTGCGGGCCGCATCTTCCGTCACAATCAAGAAGTCGTTGCCGCAGGCGTGGGCCTTGGTAAAGGGAATCAATCTTCCTCCAACTTGCGGAGGGCGCGCAATTTGCTGCACGCCCATCATCGATGCTACCACCGCGCAGGTTGGCTTGGTTAGGGCATGCGTGCTGGTCGCAAAGCCACAGGCTCGGTCACATACAGCGTGGCTGCGGGCTGTACGTGGGTAATAAAGCGGCGCACCGCAATCAGGCCCGCGGGATGCGCCGCTACGGCCTGGTCCACGGCATCGCCGTCAAAGGCCAACACAATCTCCGCATGGGCGGCGGGCGCGGCCAGTGCTTCGTGCCAAATCGCCAGATCGCTCTCGTTGATCGTCTGTTTCAGCGGAATTCCGGTCATCATCACCAGTCGCGGAAAGACCGATGTGTCCATCAGAACCACAGCGTCAGGCCGCTCGGCTAGCAGCGCGCGCAGTGCGGGGGGAATCTGCTGCTCAAGCTGGCGCCGCGAATCAAGGTTCTTAATGCCTTCGACATAGGTGAGCGGGCGCTCGCGCACCATCTTCGCCGCATTCAGGGCCAGTAGCGCAAACAGCGCCCCCGCCGCGTACTTTGTCCAGCGCGGCTTAAACTCATAGACGGCTGCCAGCACAAACTGCGCCGCAAAGCCCAATCCCAGCGCTAGCGCCGGTTGCAGCTCCATTCCATAGCGTGTGTTGTACCAGGAGTGTGGCCACCACGGCGGAAGAAAGATAGGCACTGAGCCGTAAGCCACCGAGTAGGCATAGAAGGGAACCGGCAGCCACAACAGCAGCGCCCACGCAAAGGCGCGGCGGCGCGCCGTGAACCACGCACACGCGGTTCCAAAAACGCTGAGTGCCAGCATCTGGTTGCCCCAGGCCGCGGCGGCTGCGTCCATCTCCGAGGCTTTTATAAAGAACAGCAGCGAGACCCATGGATTGTGCCATCCCGGATGCGGTGGACCCGCCCCATGCGATTGCGTGCGTATCTCAATGGCTTTGGCCGAGTACGGGCCGCGCATGAACTCCAGCCAATCGCCAAAGGCCGCAGCGTTATAAGCAAACCATGCCATCGGAGCAGCGACAATAAAGAGGCTTGCCACCCAGTAGACTGGCGAGCGCAGCCGTCCGCGCCGCAGCAGCGTAAGCCCGATGCCCACCCACGCCAGCATCGTCATCACCCAGCCGTCGTAGCGCGTAAAGACCGCCGCCACCAGCGCCATCGCAATGCAGATTAGCAGCCGGTCGGCGCGTTTCGGATTGCTCTCCAGGCTCTCATGCCACTCCACCAGCCACAGCGCAACCCAGATCATCTCGCACACAAACAGCGGCTCCGTCATCGCCGTGGTTTGCAGATAAAGCAGATTTGGATTGGCGGCGAAGAAGGCCAGCGCCAGCGCGGCAGGCACGGGTGCAAGCCAGCGGCGCGCCAGCCTGTAGATGCCCGCGCAGCCTGCCAGATAAGCCAGTACAGAGGGAATCAGCCCCGCCACTCCGTTGGCCCACCAACTATAGACCTGCACAAAAGGCAGCATCAAAATGTGCGGCAGCGGCAGCCACACCGATCCCAGTTGCGAAATCCTGGGCTGGTGGCAGTCGAAGACCCGCCGCGCAATGTGCAAGTGGGCCAGGGCGTCGCCATAGTTCAGCATGGCCCCGTTCCGCCAACTCCAGATCACGGCAGCCATTGAGGCAATTGCGCAGGAGGCCAGCACTGCCAGCCATTCAATCCGGGAGATGGACCGCTCAGTCAAGGTGTGTCAGCTCGCGGAACTTCATAAAGCGCTGGTCGATCTCCTCGCGGGAGAGCTTCTGCATCCGTTCGGTGCCAAAGCGCTCCACCGCGAACGAGCCCATCACGCTGCCGTAGAACATGGCGCGCCGGTAAGCAGCGGGAGTGATCTCCGGCTGCGAGGCCAGGTAGCCGAAGAAGCCTCCGGCAAAGCTGTCGCCAGCGCCGGTGGGGTCCACCACTTCAGAGAGCGGCATGGCCGGTGCGCGGAAGGTGCGTTCCGAGTTTTCCCCGCAGTGGAAGAGTGTCGCTCCGTACTCGCCGTGCTTCACCACCAGCGACTCTGGGCCCATCTCCATCACCGCGCGCGCCGCTTGCACAAGGTTGCTGTTGCCGGCCAGCATCCGCACCTCGGTGTCGTTGATGAGCAATATGTCCAGGCCCTTCAGCACTTCAAGCAGCGCCGGGCGATGATCCTTGATCCAGTAGTTCATCGTGTCGCCGGCTACCATACGTGCCTCCGGCATGGCTTCGCGCACTTTCCGTTGCAACACTGGATCGATGTTGGCCAGAAACAGGAATTTCGAGTCGCTGTAGCCCTCGGGAATCTTCGGCTCGAAGGTAGCAAAGACATTCAGTTCCGTGTTGTGGGTCTTGGCTTCGTTCAGGTTGTCCAGGTACGATCCCTCCCAGAAAAAGCTCTTGCCGGCTGTGCGCTCAATCCCGCGCGTGTCGATGCTGCGCGCCTGGAAGACAGCCTCTTGCCGCTTGCCAAAGTCCTCGCCCACCACGGCGATCACGCGCACGTCGGTAAAGTAACTCGCAGCCAGTGAAAAGTAAGTCGCCGCGCCGCCCAGGCAGCGCTCGCGCTTGCCTGCCGGTGTCTCAATTGAATCGAAAGCTACGCTGCCCACTACGGTAATTGCCATCTATCTTCCTCTCTAACTCAACTTGAATAGGTATGTGACCGCCTGTTTCTGTACGAGTGCTGCGTGCCCCTGGTCTCGCTTTTGAGACCAGGAAAATCACAAATCTACACGGTCGTGATACCAGCATCCTCTTGCTTGCCAACCTGCTAGCTCTGTCGATCCGCGCCTTATTACTGGCGCGGGACAGCCGAAGGCAGTTAGCCGCACCGCAGGCGCCTACCACCCCAGATACTTGCCAAACAGCAGCTTCAGCTTTTCCTTTGCCGCCGCGGGAATCGCCTCCGGCGCGGTCAGTACGGCATACTTTGCGGCCGACGCGCAGGCGCAGGCGCGTTCTGTGGGAATGGCCGCCACCGCCGCCTTCACCACCTTGGCGGCGTTCTCGGCGTTGCGGTGCAGCACGGCCACAATCTCTTCGATGGTGACAGCGTCATGGCCTTCGCGCCAGCAGTCGTAGTCGGTGACCATGGCGATGGTGGCGTAGCAAATCTCCGCTTCGCGGGCCAGCTTGGCCTCCTGCAGGTTGGTCATGCCGATCACGTCCGCGCCCCAGCTCCGATAGAGGTTCGACTCGGCCCTGGTGGAGAACTGCGGCCCTTCCATGCAGACATAGGTTCCGCCCAGCTTGCCCACCACGCCCACCGTGGCGCAGGCCTCCGCCGCGGCCTTGGCCACCGTCGCGCACACCGGATCGCCAAAGGCCACATGGCCAACAATCCCCTCGCCAAAAAAGGTAGAGATGCGGTGGCTGGTGCGGTCAATAAACTGATCCGGCATTACGAAATCGGTAGGCTTATGCTCTTCCTTCAGCGAGCCCACTGCCGATACCGAGAGGATGCGCTCAACGCCGAGTTTCTTGAATGCGTAGATATTCGCCCTGAAGTTCAACTCCGACGGCAGAATGCGGTGGCCGCGCCCGTGCCGCGCCAAAAAGGCCACTTTGCGCCCCGCCAGCTCGCCCAGCACAAAGGCGTCTGAGGGAAGGCCAAAGGGCGTCTCGACGCGCTCTTCATGTACGTTGGTAAAGCCGGGCATGGAGTAAAGCCCGCTGCCGCCGATGATGCCAATCTCCGCCTGAGCCAAAGCTGCTCCTTTTTCCCCGCTATTTTTTTTGACGCGCCTTTGCGGCCCGCCCATCTGTCTTGCGCAACCTTCTCAGTATAAAGGCAGGGCGCGGTCTCCATAAGCACGCCGCGACTGCTGGGAGCGCTGCTGCCTGCAAGGGCTGATTGTGCTGAGTTGGGATGATTCAGAAAGACTAATCTGGATTTATGGTGCCGAAGAAGGGACTCGAACCCCCACACCCTTGCGAGTACGTGGACCTGAACCACGCGCGTCTGCCAATTCCGCCACTTCGGCACATTACACAAATTCAACGGTTGGCGCTGAATCCGGGGCAACTTTGAGTTTCGCAAATGCGGCACTGTGTGTCAACTTCCACACCTTGCAGCCATTTATCCAGATTTCTCTATGGCCATCGGCGTACTTCGAATCGACCACTGTTGCGTTCATCCGCGCTCATGATGCCTCCTTCGCTTGTTTGTGTTCTGAGGAGCGCCATCTTGCCGGGCTTCGCGGTGTTCTAATGTTTCCATGGCTAGCCTTGAGAACTTCCGCCTGGTAGTCTTCCGGGCAGTCGCCGAGCAGCTCAGCTTCCGCAAGGCCGCCGAAGAGCTCTATCTGACCCAACCCGCCGTCAGTCTTCAGATCAAGGCGCTGGAGGAGGATCTGGGCGTCCAGCTCTTTGACCGCGCCGGCTCGCAGATTCAACTCACGCCGGCAGGGGCGGTTCTGCTGGGCTATGCCCGGCAGGGAAGAGATCTTCTGGCCCAGGCCGAGCATGAGGTTGCGGCGCTCAGCGGCGAACATGCCGGCAAACTGGCCTTGGGCGCTTCCACCACCATCGCGCAGTATGTGCTGCCGCGGCTGCTGGGCGCAATCTGCCGCTCGCATCCGCGCCTGCAGCTTACCCTCATCAGCGGCAACACCGAACACATTGTTCATGCCGTGGGCAAGCAGAAAATCGCGCTGGGCCTCATTGAAGGGCCGGCGCGCAGCCGTGACGTAAAGACAGAGCCATTCATGACGGATGAACTGGTGCTGATTGTGCCGGGGGCGCACGAGTGGGCTGAGCGCGCCTCCGTCTCGCGCTCTGAAATGGCCTCCATCCCGCTGCTCATGCGCGAACGCGGATCGGGCACCCGGCGAGAGATTGAGATGGCGCTGGAAAAGCGCGGAGTCAAGCTGGGCGCTCTCAACATCGTCATGGAACTGGATTCGACTGAGGCCATCAAGTCCGCAGTCGAAGCTGGCCTGGGAGCAGGATTTGTCTCGCGCTCCGCCATTGCCAAAGACCTGCGCCTGGGCAGCTCATTCAAAATCGTTGAAATCTCCGGCCTGCGCATCAAGCGCGATTTTTTGGTGGCTTCCCTTGCCGGCATTGGTTTGCAGGGGCCTGCGGAGGAGTTCCGCCGGTTTCTCTGCTCTCGCGTCGGAGCCGCCGGATTGGCGGTGCGGAAAGCCGCGGCCAGAACCAGGAATAAGTAAGGCCTTATAAGTTCTGCAAATAGGGCATCAGTACTTCTGCTTGGACTTAGCGCCTGTCCTCCAGCGAGACTTGATGTGTGTCCAAAAACATCTTTTTCGCCGGATTGATTCTTGCGGCCAGCGGGTTGCTGTCGCCGCCGATTGCCTTGGCCGTGGGTCTGGTTTATGGCTTCACCTTCATTCACCCCTATCATCTTGATGCCAAGAAGCTCTCCAAGCTCCTCCTTCAGGCTTCGGTTGTCGGCCTCGGATTCGGCATGGATCTGCATCAGGTTCTGCGTGTCGGCCGTTCCGGTTTTGTCTATACCGCAATAAGCATCAGCTTTGCCCTGCTGCTGGGCTGGGGGCTGGGCAAGCTGCTCCATGTGAAGAAGAATATTTCGTTCCTCATCTCTGCCGGCACGGCCATCTGCGGAGGCAGCGCCATTGCCGCTGTTGCGCCCATCACCAACGCCAGTGAAGAGGATATCGCGGTTTCGCTCGGCACCGTCTTCGTTTTGAACTCGGTTGCCATGCTCACTTTTCCTGCCATCGGCTCCGCGCTGCACATAACCCAGACCCAGTTCGGCCTGTGGTCGGCTCTGGCCATTCATGACACCAGTTCGGTCGTCGGAGCTACGGCAAAGTTCGGCGTCATCGCCCTGGCCGTCGGAACCACCGTCAAGCTGGCGCGCGCGCTGTGGATCGTGCCTGTCTCCATCGGAACCGCCTTTGCGAACAAGAGCAAGGCGCGCATCAAATGGCCCTGGTTCATCCTCTTCTTCTGCCTTGCGGCGGTGGCAAACACTTACGTTCACATTTTTCAGCCGGCTTACCCGGAACTGAAGCACCTGGGCATCATCGGCCTCACCGTAACGCTCTTCCTCATCGGCACCAGCCTCTCCATGAAGACCCTTCGCGAAGTCGGCGTCCGCCCGCTGCTTCAAGGCATCATGCTTTGGATCGTGGTGGCCGTCGGATCGCTCATGCTCATCCGCGGCGGATGGATAGCTCTCTAGCGGCTCCTGTCACGGCATCGCCTGCGCTCCACTCTTCCCCGCCCAATGCACTACGATGGGTTCATGGCGGCCTTGCTTGACATTCGCGGCTTGCAGATTCGCTTCGCAGCGGCAGAGGCCGTACGCGGCATCAGCCTGCAACTTGAAGAGGGAGAGGTTCTGGGCCTGGTCGGCGAGTCGGGCTCCGGCAAAAGCGTTACAGCGCTGGCCATTCTCGGTCTGCTGGGAACGGCGGCGCAGGTCACCGGACAAATCCTCTGGCAGAGCGCAAACTCCGCTAACTCCGCCTTCACTGACCTCTTGCGCCAGCCGGAGAGCGCCTTGCGCCGTCTGCGCGGACGAGAGATCGCCATGATCTTTCAGGAGCCCATGACGGCTCTCAATCCGGTCATGACCATTGGCCGCCAGGTCACGGAGAGCGCGGAGGCGCATGCGCCCACCTGGACCGGCCGCGAGGCAAAGCGCAAAGCCATCGCCGCGCTGGAGGCGGTCTCCATTTCCGATGCTGCGCGCCGCTACGGCGACTATCCCCACCAGTTCTCCGGCGGACAGCGCCAGCGCATTCTCATCGCCATGGCGCTCATTAACCGGCCCCGCCTGCTCATTGCAGACGAGCCCACCACCGCGCTCGACGTTACCGTGCAGGCGCAGGTGCTCGAACTGCTCAAGGACTTGCAGCGACAGCACGGCCTGGCCATGCTCTTCATCTCCCACGATCTGGCGGTAGTGGGCCAGGTGGCCGGCCGCGTGGCGGTCATGCGCTCCGGGCAAATTGTCGAAACCGGCCCCAGCGCGCGCCTGCTCACCGCGCCCCAGCACGCTTATACCAAGAGCCTGCTCGCCGCCGTGCCCACTCTGCGCACAGACCGCAACCGCCCCCTGGCCATGGTGGACTCTCCCATCGCTTCGCAGCTCTGAGCCGATAACTCCCGGCTCACTCAGCATGTGCCCGATTCAACGTGCTGAAAGTTCATTTGCGCGCGATGTGTCAAAACATAACTCTTGTGGAATGTGTAACTTGTGGAGGGCGTACAGCCGTACAGCCGCTGTAAACGCCCTAGGCGAGTGCCTGCAAGTTTATGAAACTAGATAATTTGAGTGGCTTTTACTGGCGTACAGGAGAAAAACTTTTTTGCGAATTTTGGGTACGCCGGAATGGAAGCTTGGAAGCAGAATCCGTGGCCGATGGAGCCAGGTTTACGAGGTTTTGAGCACATCTCATCTGTCAACTATAGTGCGCCGGAGAGGGGTAATTCTGCGCAACGGGAAGGGAACCGGAGCGCGGAGACGAAAGATTTTGTGTCGAGAATTTAACTATCCCAGATCTGAAAATCCAGACCTGGGGCACCCTTCTTCAGGGATTGATCGAGATGTGGGCCACCCGCCTAGTTTGTTCCCGGCAATGGCACAGTTAAAAGAATGTTCGAATCCGGCATCGTGAGATAAGCGACATGGAGCTTGGAATCAACAGCGATGGCCGTGACAGGCGAAGGAGTTTTTTCCGATACGAGCACAACCTGCCCAGTAATATCCGTAATGGCAAACCCAGTTGGTGTCGCTGTTACTACCGCCCATCCGTCCTGTACGACCAACGGCGGGGCTCCGACCTGGTTTGCGCTTATCAAGTTAGTGCTTGCGAGAGTTGCTGTGTAAGCTTGTACGGAAGCACTGCGAGCTAAATGCGTTCCTACACTGGAAACCATGTTCGACGCGAGTGGGGTGTATGCGCCGCCTGCCCGGACGGTGCCGGGATTGACCTCGTCGACATACACATTTCCGCTCGTATCGACGGATGTTGCAACCAATTGGTTCACTGAGTCACTGAATCCAAGGGCGACGATCGTCTTGCCTGTTGCCGGTTCGGTCGCTACAACGCTCAGTGGACTTGCGTTCAATTCTGTAAGAAATCCCTCGCCGCCTACCCACAGTGTACCGGCAGAACTCAGTGCGACAGAGGTCGGATGTCCGCCTACGGCGACTGTAGCCGTAGGCGTTCCAGAGATCAGGTTAACTTGAGTTACGGTGCCATCCGTATAGTTGGCCACATAGGCCGTGCTGCCATCGGACGACACAGCTAAGGCCACAGGCTGGTTGCCCACGGTCACATTGAAGAGCAGGCCGTTGTTGATGATATCGAGAATGCTAACTGTATTGCTGCCGGAGTTGGCCACTATGGCGCGTGTAGTGCCGCTCGTGACGGTTGTTAACTGCTGACCGGGAACGGTATTATCTATTTGGCGTGTGGATCCAGCCCCGTATGTTGACACCGCGGTCGGATTACTTCCAACCGCCACCGGCGTGCCGTTAATGAGAACTTCACCGCTTGAATATAATGTTACGACTGGAAACGTATTGTAGTCTGAGCTTGATGAGCATGTCTTTCTGCTGCCAAAGGTAATGCAAAGAGTTGACGAAACGGTTTGCGCGCCTACCGACACGCCGAACGGGTTGCCCGCAATGGTTTGGCTGCTGGCAATGGAAAGTAGGTTATCGCCTGCGGGCGCAAACCCAACACCGCCGCCTGTTTGGTTAACCAGCGCCAGAGAATATCCGCTTTGCTGTAGCGTCGAAGGGAACGGGAACGTCCCCTGGGTGCCGTCGCTGCTGACGCTTGTTGCGGTTTCGGTGGCCACCACAGTTCCGGCGTTGTTGTAGACATATAGAAGGGGCATTCCGTACTGAGTAATTAAAGGTGTCTCTGACCCCAATGACAGTGTGCTCGGAAGATTGCCCAGAATGGCGAACCGAGTGGAAGCGGGCAAGAGGGGGGATCCATAGAGGATGCAGTCAAATACGTATCCGTTTTTATTAGGGTAGTAATTCAGGATTAACGCGTCCGGAGCATTGTATTCCCACCAGATGGTTCCACCATACGACGTTTCGCTTTCGTAGACGGGCCCCTGCGTTGGATCCTTATTGTAGCCGCAGGACCACGGTTCCAGTAAGCTCACGTTCCAATACGCGGGAGCTTCCGCATTGTTTACAACAAGCACACCATTCTGACCGGTGGTCGCAGGCGGATCTCCATTGTTCCCGAAGTAGTCCACCGTACCTTGGGTCTGATCTACTCCGTTCAAATAATATTGATTGACTACATTTCCCCAAACCGGAACATTCGGAGTAATGAAAATGTCGCTGCCTGGAAGGCATTGATGTTTTTTGGGCAGGACGCTGGAATCCCCCAGGCAATGCTTGGTTTTAATTGCGATGCCTTGCGATGGCGACGGACCGCATGATGAAAGCCCCAACGCCATTGCGAACATCAAAGAGCCAATTGCCACGGATTTTACATGCACAGTCTGCCTCCCACCTCAAAAGCCGAGGATGTCGGCCGCGTGATTGAACAACGCAATGGTTGCATTGAGATCGTGATGCGATGAATATGAAGAAATAAGGATGCTTGCGCTCGGCCCCAATACCTCCATGTGACCAGTCAAAAAAACAGAACTACTTTCAGTACTCTGGCTATTCATCTGCATCAGTGCTACCTCACTGTCCAGATTTCCTTTGAGAAGCATCCCGTTATCTGAGGTCAGGAGGTAGAGGAGAAAGGCAGCCTCACCCGGATAACAATTCGCTCCATTGCGGGCCGCTGTAAACAATGCGGGGAAGGCTTTGATTGCCACCGCATGTTCCCTGAACCCATGCACGGATGCCTCGCTGGCCCTCATGGAGGACGGGGCGCCGATTTCCTGCATCAGGTCATTGAAAGCCTTGACGACTGCTGCCTCGGGAATGAGCCTTCCATTCCCCGCGCGTGCGGCTTGTTCTGCGTTGGCGAGCCGGTCGGCAAGGTGGTCTGTGAGCCGGCGAACGGAGCCATCGCCGACAGGATTGGGTACGATTGCCCCAACCAAATCCTCGCTGTACTTGTGAATTCCCGCGGAGTCGGATGCCGCTGCTTCTCGGTTAAAGAGACAAAACAGGATTTGCGCACAGTGTGGAGGGTTCTGTCCGGCAAGAAGAGGGCAGTAGGTCAAGCCTGACACAAGTGCAAAAGTTAGAATCTTTGGGGTCCACATCTTGCACCTCAAATAAGCGGTTTCAATGTAGCATAACTCTAACAAGGTTTCAATTTAAACTCTCAACAAAGTAAGTTGAAGAGCCCCGGAAGCTATAGTTGCCAGTCGTGTATTCATGTTAGCTGGGGTGGAGCAGCTAGGGTACTCGGGAGTCGGGGTGTACGGGCCATAACAGTCGCCGGTCTCATTTTCCCAGACCGGAACGTACGGAGTGATGGTCAGGTTTGTGCCAGGAAGACACTGTAAGACGCCTGTGAGAGCTTTTGGATTTTACAGGTAACCCTTCACCAAAACCGCAACTCCTGAAGTTGGATTCCCTCCAAGTATCCCACAACCCGAAAGCGCAAGAGCCACAGCCAAGCACGAAAGAGTCACTAATGATGACTTGACTTCAAAGACACAACTTACCTCCTCAAAAGCCGAGTAGGTCGGCCATTTGATCGAACAACGCGAAGGTTGCACGGTGATTGTGGTGCAAGGAATACAAAGAGAGCAGCCTCCATGAGTCCGGTCCCCTTTCTATGCGAAAGGCACTGCCCCCCCCTTCGCTCGGCGGGTTGCCCAGTTGCGCACGCGGTTGAACATTCATTTCCACTAGGGCGACATCCAGGTTTTTTTCGTAGATTACGCCGTCGTTTGAGATCAGGAGGTAGAGGAGAAAGGCAGCCTCACCCGGATAACAATTCGCTCCATTGCGGGCCGCTGTAAACAATGCGGGGAAGGCTTTGATTGCCACCGCATGTTCCCTGAACCCATGCACGGATGCCTCGCTGGCCCTCATGGAGGACGGGGCGCCGATTTCCTGCATCAGGTCATTGAAAGCCTTGACGACTGCTGCCTCGGGAATGAGCCTTCCATTCCCCGCGCGTGCGGCTTGTTCTGCGTTGGCGAGCCGGTCGGCAAGGTGGTCTGTGAGCCGGCGAACGGAGCCATCGCCGACAGGATTGGGTACGATTGCCCCAACCAAATCCTCGCTGTACTTGTGAATTCCCGCGGAGTCGGATGCCGCTGCTTCTCGGTTAAAGAGACAAAACAGGATTTGCGCACAGTGTGGAGGGTTCTGTCCGGCAAGAAGAGGGCAGTAGGTCAAGCCTGACACAAGTGCAAAAGTTAGAATCTTTGGGGTCCACATCTTGCACCTCAAATAAGCGGTTTCAATGTAGCATAACTCTAACAAGGTTTCAATTTAAACTCTCAACAAAGTAAGTTGAAGAGCCCCGGAAGCTATAGTTGCCAGTCGTGGTTTTAATTTAGATAACCTAACCCGCCAATAGATCATGAGCTTGGGCATTGGTCTGTAACCAGGGCGTGCGGGTAAGCTGTGCTCACCTTCAAGAACTGCCAAGATGTAATTAATGTTGCAGCGACATTAACTTCGCCATAAACTGGCACCACCCTTTCAGGCAAAGTCCTCGCCTTGCAGAAAATTACCTTCCACTGGCGCACAATCACATAGGGAAGTTGACTATAGCTATCTCATAAGCCCGCTTTGAAAGGGGCACGGTTTCAGAGGCTGTGGTAATTCTCGCGCCGGAGGGAGGCGGGTTGGGGGCAACCCCCGCATAAAGCCAGCAATATCAACGCAGGGCTTTATAGCGATTCTCCAATAGGTGTACACCGAAGCCACAACTTTAAGTGGCGTTTTCATCAAGAAAAGGCCACCCTGCACTTCTGTCAACAAGGGCGCAGGAATTGGAGAAACGCTCAAGCTTCAGAGGCATGCTTTCCTCAATTTGGTGTGAATTTCGGCCTTTTTCCGCAGCCTGTTGAGTGCTAAAAAATAGGGTAAACGCTCTGGAATCTTCAGCTTCAGTTACAGATTTTAGGCCGGGTGGAATCAAAAAAATTCCGTTTTTTACCTGTGAAACTGTGACACCCTACCCAACTGTTTTACTTTCAACCACTTCCGAGCGACCAGTCCACAGGTTTACAGCCGCTGTATCGCTGTAAATTCTCTCTCTCTTTCAGTTTAATATATTCATTTTAAGCAAGTTACATTATCGAATTCAAGAGGCGTACATCCTCTGTAATTCTGTGGACCGGTATTGTGCATCGGCGTCGCCATCAACACGCACCGCCTCCTCGGCGAACCGGGAGGCGGCGTGGGAGCGGCGCGTGCGAAACTACTCGGCTACGGCAGGCTCAGCGGCCGGAGCTGCGGCAACCTCTGCCGCGACGGCGTCCGTCAGAACCTTGACCTTGATGTGAGCGGTCACTTCGCGGTAGAGCTTGATGGCCACGTCGTAGTTGCCCAGGGTCTTGAGCGGTTCAGCCAACTGAATCTTGCGGCGGTCGATCTCAAAGCCCTTGGCCTCAAGCCCGGTAGCGATATCGGCCGAGGTGACCGAGCCAAAGAGCTGGCCATTTTCGCCTGACTTGCGGGTGAACTCAAGTACGATGGGCTCGAGCTTGGTGACCAGCTCCTCTGCCTGCGTCTTCTCAGTAGCGGCGCGGCGTGCGGCGGAGCTCTTCATCTGCTCGATCACGGCCTTGTTGGCCAGGGTTGCCTGCATGGCCAGCTTGCGCGGCAGCAGGAAGTTGCGGGCGTAGCCGTCCGCGACCTTGACCACGTCTCCGTGGTGGCCCAGGTTGGCTACATCTTCTTTCAGAATTACTTCCATGGGAAACTCTCCAATGTGCGCCGGGTCTGCTCTGGTCCTTTAGACGTGAGCATCGGCGGGTAAGCAGTGCCGCGCGGAATTCCCGCGCCGGCATCCGAAAAATTGCCGCTGCCAAATTCCGTTCGATCAGGCCGCTCCTCCTTATGAGAGAGCCAGCCAAGCCGGACAGGCGACAGCCGGGGTCCGAGCCTTAGTGGCGCGTGGCAAACGGCAGCAGGGCGATGTTCCGGGCCTGCTTGATGGCGCGGGTAAGGCGGCGCTGGTGCTTGGTGCAAACGCCGGTAAGCCGCCGCGGCACAATCTTGCCGCGCTCGGCCACAAAGCCTTGCAACAGCCGCACATCCCGGTAGGGAATCGCGTCGATCTTCTCGGTGCAGAACTTGCAGACCTTTTTGCGGCGGAAGAACTTGCCGCGGCCACCGGCGCCGCCGGAAGGCCGGCCACCGGCTGGACGACCGCCGCCGGAGCGGGGGCCGGAACTGGAACGGGAGTCAGAACCCGTGCTGGGGCCGGAGCCGGCATCCGATCCGAATGTGGCTTGGGGTGCCGCAGTTGCGCCCGTCTCGGGCGCCTTAGCTTGAGTCTCTTCAGACATGGTATTTCCTCTTTACTCTCTTCGTCCCCGTGGGTCCGCCTGGACCTGGGAACAGTGGATCGGGCCTTTGCAAGCCGCCAAACCTGGCCGCCTGTAAAGGCAATTGTGATAAGCCTTAGACGCTGGCCTGGGCCGGTTCGGCAACTTCCGCGGCAACGACGGGCGCATCCACGGCAACTGCGGCGGCGGCAACCGGGGCCACTGCTGCAGGAGCTGCTGACGGGGCTGCGTGTTCCACGTTGGCGCTGCGGCGCACGCCGCGCAAGGCCTTTACCTTGGCCAGACGCTTTTCTTCCTCATCAATGCGCACGGTGATGAACTTGATCACCGGCTCGGTTACACGCAGGCGGCGCTCCAGTTCCAGCACTCCCGCACCGTCGGCCTCAACGGTGAGCAGAACGTAGTTGCCGTCGTTGAACTTGCGCACCATGTAGGCGAGTTTGCGCCGGCCCATCTTTTCGACGGTCTTCACCACTCCGCCGCCGTTGGTCACGGTCGCGGAGAAGCCGGCGATCAGCTTATCGACATCTTCTTCGACCGCATCGGGCCGAACAATAAACATCACTTCATATACTCGGGACATCTTCGATTCCTTTTCCGCTGGACGCTCAGGGTCCAGCCCCGATCTCCAACCTTGCGCTGTAGCTTCTCCGCCAGCCAGCGCGGCACTCCTCTTCACAGAGGAAGACCGCTTTCAAGCCATGCGGCTTCTTGCCTTGCCTACTCCGCCGGGCTGTTTCGCTCGCGGCGGTTGAACTCGTTCATTGCGGCTGCCGGTCCCACTTCCAGAATGCGCCGCGTGGCAGTCGCCACCCGGTCAAGCACCTCGTCAAGTACCGTCAGTTCCGCCTTGCGCATCGGAGAGAGCAGATAATCTTTGCCCGGCCGCCTGCCAGCGGCCGCAATGGCCTCAGGTGGCAGATCCGGCCCTACGCCGATGCGCAGCCGCAACCATTCCTGGTTGCCCAAGACGCCGGTTATGCTGCGGGCTCCATTGTGCCCCGCAGCGGAACCGCGTTCCCTGATTTTGAAGCTGCCCAGTGTCAGATCCAGTTCGTCGTGAATGACGAGCAAGTCTCTGGCTGGGTCCGCCTCAAACTCCCGAACCAGTGCGGCCACTGCCAGCCCGCTCAGGTTCATAAAAGTCTCCGGCTTGGCCAAGACCACTTCGCGCCCCGCCATGCGGCAGGTTGCGGTAACGGCCCGGCAGCGCCGGTTCTGCACCACTACGCCCTCTTGCTGGGCGATGCGGTCAATCGCCATGAACCCCGCGTTATGCGGCGTCCACAGATACTCGGGGCCGGGGTTGCCCAGCCCCACCACCAGAAAAGGACTGGAGGTGGGGCTGCGCTGTACACCGGACTCGCTTGCCTCAGCCAAGGCTTACTTTTTCGCCTCGGGCTTCTTGGCTCCTGCAGCTTCTTCCGGCTTGCCCTTCTTGGCAACCTCGGGCTCGGCTGTTGTGGCAGCAGCGCCAGCCGCGGCAACTGCGGCCGCCTCGGTCTCTGCTGCGGTAGGCGCTTCTTCGCGGATCGAGACCACGTGGGCCACGGTCGCGTCTTCTGCGTTGAGGAACTTGATGGAGCCGGAGTGAGGCAGATCGCTTACTCGCAACGCCTGGTAAAGCTCCAGATGGCTGATGTCCGCCGAGATGCTGGCCGGGATGTCGGCGGGAAGGCACTCGATTTCCACCTCGCGCAACACCTGGTCCAGGATGCCGCCGGAGTTCTTCACGCCCGCGGCCACTCCCTGCAGCTTTACGCGAACCTTCACCCGCAAAGTCTTGTCCAAGGCGATGCGCTTCAGGTCGATGTGGATCAACTGGTCCTTGATCGGCTCGCGCTGCCAGTCCACAATCATGGCCTTGGCTGCTGGCAGCCCTTCGACCTCAACATCGAAGATCGTGTTGTGCCCGGTCTCTGAAAAGAGAATCCGGGAAATCTGCTTGGGGTCCACCGTGATGGCAACTGGGTCGTGCCCCGGGCCATACAATACGGCGGGAATCTTGCCAGCAACGCGCACACGGCGCGCGGCATTCTTGTTGAACTTGCCCTCACGGGGCTTGGATACGACTACTTCCGGCATTCTGTTTCTCGTTTCCTGGGTTCGGGCACGGAAATGCAGCTTTTAGCTCTTAGCCGCCAGCTTCTAGCTGGTTTGTGCGGCTGCGAGCTGAATTGCTCCGCTCCCTTTGTTAAAAACAGCTACTAGCTTCTAGCCGCTAGCTCTTAGCTGTTTGTTGCTGTCGTGAACTGAATCGGCTTACCTGTCGAATCAGCTCATTCTTTCCGGCCTTCAATAAAAGGCGCTTAAGCCGGCAATCCCGAAGAACTAGCTAGTAGTTAGAAGCTAGCTACTATTTTAAGAAAACAGCTTGCTTACGCTGGTTTCCATGTGAATGCTCTCGATGGCCGCGCCCAGCAGGCCCGCGATGGAAAGCACTTTGATCTTGGGCAGCTTCTGCGCTGCCTCGCGCAGCGGAATCGTATTGGTTACAACAACCTGCTCCAGGCGCGATGCGGCAATGCGGTCAATGGCCGGTCCGGAAAGCACGGCGTGGCTGGCACAGGCATAAACTGAGGCCGCGCCGTTGGCGTACAAGGCATCCACGGTCTTCACCAGCGTACCTGCGGTGTCGATAATGTCGTCGATGATCAGGCAGGTCTTGCCGTTTACATCGCCAATCACATTCATAACTTCCGTTACGTTGATGTCGGTGCGGCGCTTGTCCACAATGGCCATCGGCGCGCCCACCTTCTGTGCGAAGAACCGCGCCCGCTCCACGCCGCCCGCGTCCGGCGAAACCACCGTCAGGTTGGGCAGCGCAAGCTCGCGGAAGTAGCTCACCAGCACTGGGCTGGCAAAGAGGTGATCTACGGGAATGTTGAAGAAGCCCTGAATCTGCGCGGCGTGCAGGTCTACAAACAGTGCGCGATTGGCGCCGGCCGTGGTCAGCAGATCGGCAATCAGCTTGGCGCTGATGGCGACGCGCGGGCGGTCTTTGCGGTCCTGGCGGGCATAGCCGTAATACGGCACAACCACCGTGATCCTGGCCGCCGAGGCCCGCTTGAGCGCGTCGATCATCACCAATAGCTCCACCAGATGCTGGTCCACCGGGTAACAGGTGGGCTGCACCACAAAAACATCCACTCCGCGCACGTTCTCCAGCAGTTGGAAGTAGACTTCGCCGTCGGCAAAGCGCTGAATCTTCGCCTCGCCCACCGGTACGCCGATATGGCGGCCTATCTCCTCAGTCAGAGGCCGGTTGGCAGTGCCGCTGAAGAGTTTGAAACGCTTGTCTTCGCTCAGGTTGCGGGTCCGCTTGCGCTCGGCGGCCGGCTTGGCCTCCTTGGCCTTTGCGGCTGCCTCCGCGGTGGCAAACTGTGCTGCCTCCTTTGCCGCGGCCTGCCCGCCTTCCTGCTGCTGGTCTTCTGTCGTCTCCGTCAATGATTCCGCTTCCATTTCCGAGTACCTCCAAGCTGGTTGGCTTTGGCTGCTATCCGGTTACTGCATTTAGAAACTTGGCTGGGCGACCAGGATTCGAACCTGGACAAGTGCCTCCAAAGGGCACTGTCCTACCATTAGACGATCGCCCACCACGGCAGCCGCTGGCGAGTCTCTCTCCCGCAACAGTTGACTGTCAATGCGTTTCAAGCAAAAGCATTTCGCTCCAGTACTGCTGGCGTGGCAGGGTGCGGGTCAGCAGACTCCGTACTCCGGCTTGCCCCAGACGTTCGCGTGCCGCTTCTGCATCTCCGCAGGTCAAGTACAACCCGAAGAGTGCCGAACCGGACCCAGACAGTGAGGCGTGGAGAGCTGCCTCCGGTGTGCCAGAACCTAAAAGAAGACGCTTGATTTCTGCAAGGGAGGGATGCTGGGCAAAGACGACGCGTTCAAAGTCGTTCTCGATCCAGCTCGTAATCCCGGTGCGGACAAGCGCGGACTCTTGCGGTCCGGCCAGGTTCTTCCACTCTGGAAGAACACCGGAGGAGCCTGCTCCTGGCCCACCCTCCGGAATTGCTCCCGAAAAGGCGCTGGCATAGGCGCGGCTCAACTCATTTAGTTTATCTGTACTGGCCTCGGCGGTCAAACCCTCGGCGGCGCACAGCGCGTCCCAGTCGCGAAAGGCCTGCGGGGTTGACACTCCCACCTCGGGCGTAGCCACCACGCACCACACCGGCTCGAAATCTGGGAGAGGATAGACCTGCTGGCCGCGGTCCAGGCCCAAAACAGCGCCACCGATCAGGAAAAGCGGCACATCAGAGCCTACCTGGGCGGCAATCTCAAGCCGCCGCGCACCCCAGCCCGGCTTGCTGACCTGCTGACCCGCTGACCCGCTGACTTGTCGGCTTGCAATTTCCAGCTCCGTCTCAAGTCCCACCAGGGCAGCCACCGCGTTAGCTGAGCCCGCCCCCAGGCCACCCTGCACCGGCAGCCGTTTCTCGATGTGGATATCAACATCGGCGGTCAGCCCCAGGGCCTCCAGCGCCAGCACTGTCATCTTCCAGGCCGTGTTGCTGCTGTCGGTGGGCACTCGGCTGTCATTGGAGGTGAGCCGCAGCGCGGTTGCAGGCGCCTGCCGGGCGGTTACTGTGACCACATCATAGAGTTCAAGAGTTTGGTAAACGGTGGCCAGTGCGTGGAAGCCATCGGCGCGTGGCGCGCCAATGCCCAGGCCCAGGTTAATCTTCGCGTGCGAACGTACGGCGGTAGGCATACCGGTTCATTGTAGGGCCTTATCCACTCTGCGTGAACCTGGTTGAAAAGGCGCGGCGCGCTGCTCCTGCGCAAGCTTCCAAAAGCCTTATGAAACGGGGAACTTCGGGAGTACACTTTGCGTAAGATCTGGGGAACAATTGCGGGGGCTTCCATGCACTTTCTGCTCTTTGCCATCGGGCTCTATTTCGTGCCGGCCATCGTTGCGGCGGCTCGTCAAACCCACAACTCGACGGCTATCCTCTTGTTAAATCTTTTTTTTGGCTGGACCGTGATCGGCTGGTTTGTCGCGCTACTGATGGCCATCTGTTCTGAGCCAGCTTATATTCACTTCTATCGCCGCGGGTGGTAAGGACGGAGACCGTTTCGCTCGAACACCGTTGGACAATGCGCGACGCTTTCGCGGCCGCGGGCCTCTTCCTCGCCACCGCCGCCGTTGTTCTGTGGCAAAACGCCCATCTCGCCGTCTTATGGGATCTGAGCTACGTCCTCGATAGCAGCGTCCGCATCTCCCTCGGCCAGGTTCCTTATCGCGATTTCCCCTTAGCCCACGCACCGCTCACATTTCTCATTCAGGCGGCTATCATTCGCTTCCCCGGGCGTGTCTTATTCCCCCAAGTTGTCTATGCCGCCGCAGGGGGTGGGCACGGCTCCGGACTCACTTGGCGCATTGTGCTGCACACGTTGCGTGGCCGTCTGCGTCTGGCCTGGATCGCTTCGCTGCTACTGGCCGTGCCGCTCGCCGTGCTCGGCATCTACTGCATCCTGCCCCATCCCTCGTATGACTGCGACTGCGTCTTCTCCATCCTGCTCTCCATCTCGCTCTTACAGCGCCTCACACCAGACTCTGCATCGCCCCTGCCTGCTCAGGAAAATCTTCCGTTTCGCCCATTTGTGGCGGGCGCGGCCATGTGCCTACCCCTCTTTTTCAAGCAGAACATAGGTCTACCGCTGTTGCTGGTCACACTTGCAGCCATCCTGCTTTTGTTGGCCGCAAAGCTGTGCCGCCGCGCGCCCGCATCGTCTCCCAGCCCTTGAATCCCGGCCTTGCTCTCCATCCTTGCTGGTGCGGTTACTACGCTGCTTGCCGCCGGTTTGCTCGTGCACTTCACCGTGGGCCTTGGCAACTACGTTCATTGGACCATCCAGTTCGCGGCGCAGCGCCGTTTGCCCGGTCTGAGTTTGATGCTCGGTGTCTACCGCGAACCGTTGCTTTTGTGGATGCTGCCTGCTGTCGCGGCCGGGTTGCTTCTGCTGCATAGCCGCTTTGCAAGTCGCCTCTGGGCGCAGGCGCTCACGGCGGTTCTCTTGGCCGCGCCCTTTCTGTTTACGCTCTTTGCCTTGTTTTTCTATGACGATGCCGATGAGCGTGGCGACAGCCTGCTTGCCCTGTGGCCGTTGCTGCTTCTTCTTGCCGCTGTGCTCACTTTATATAACCTCAGCCGCGGCCTCACACTGCGCGCTCTGCTGCCCGCCATCGTGCTGGTGGCCATTCACGGAACCCTGCTCTCGCAGCAGCTTTGGGGTTCGACCTATGCGATCTGGCCGCTGCTCATCCTGCTCATCGCAGAGATGGTCGCTCTCCTGGCCGCAGGCAAGCAGCCTGGCGCAGCACCTGCATCCGCGCGGCAAAATCTGGCGCTGCTTCTGAGCGTTGTAATCGCGGCCACGCTGTTGATCTGTGGCGGCCTCTACACGGCCAGCGAGGAGCGCCTGTCATATGTGCAACTGCCCGGCGGCCCCGCGCTTCACTCCACCTACCCACAGCTTGCGGGCATGGCCACACCCGGCCCTTATCTGCCAAACCTTGATGAGCTATTGCGCTTCGCCGCAGCCAGCATGCCGCCGTCTGACGGCATCATTCTCGTTCCCGGCGAGGATCCCTTCTACTTCGCCACCGGACGCATCCCTCAGTTTCCGCTGCTGCTTTTCGACCCCGCCACCGATCCCTACTCGCCCGCTCAGCTTGTCGCGCTGGTCCGCGCACATAACATCCGCTGGCTCGTCGTCAAGCGCGAGTTACAGCTCAATGCGGACCCCACGCCGCAGCGCGAAGCCGTGCTCAAGGCGCTGCTGGCCGAGTTCAAACTCGACACGCGGCTCCAGGGCTACGACATCTACCGCAGGCCGTAAGTATCCTTGCGCCACTGCTGTTTTCAAGCCACGCCGGCGTTCATCGTCATTGCATTTGCGGCACGCAACGCGGATAACTGGTCGCCGGTGGGAACAAACTCCATCGCCACCATATGCCGGTAATTCAAATCAGCCAGCTTGCGGTAAATATTCACGTAGTTGATCTCACCTGTCCCTGGCTGGTGGCGGCCGGGCACGTCGGCCACATGGATCAGCCCGATCATATCGATGTGCTTGTCGAGCTTGTCAATCAAATTTCCCTCCACCATCTGCTCGTGATAAATGTCGTAAAGAAACTTCACTTGCGGATGGTTGACCTGGCCGATAATCTCGATGGCCTCTGTTGCCCTGGTCAAAAAATATTCAGGATTCTCTTCCGGATGAATGCACTCCAGCAGCAGACGCACCGGCTGGCCATCGATCTGCTTGCCTTCAATCAAAGCTGCGGCACGCTTGAGGGTTTCGATGGAGGCCAGGTGCTGCGCTTTGCGTGTAAGCCCCGGAACCACATTGCCTGAGAGCACAATCATGGCCGGGCAGTCGAGGGTATGCATCGGCATCAGCGCCTCGCTCAGCTCGGCCAGAAAAGCCTCACGCGTTGCCGGATTCGCCACTCCGTTCGTCAGTCCAGCGGTGGCGTCGAAGCGGATGCCCAGCCGCTTGCGTGTTGCATTCACACGAGCAAAATCAGCCTGTGTCCAGTGTTGCGCGTTGTACTCGCCTACCAGTTCGATATTGCTGTAGCCGGCCTCCGCCACCTTGGCTAGCCGCTCGTCGAAGGGCAGATCGGTAAAAACGCTCCAAAGCATCACCGAGAGCGGATACGGTGGCATCCTGTGTGCCAGTCCGCCACTTTGCGCCGCCGATAATGGCGGTGCTGTTGCGGCCAGGGCGGCCCCGGCCAAAGATTGTGTAAACGTGCGGCGATTCATGCGATTCTCCTTGGGTATTCTTCTGCTTTTTAGTTGCGCGTAATTCTTTCCAGTGCTTGTCGATTAGGCGCATCAAGCGTTACAAGCGCAACCAATGCCCAATATAACCTTGCTGGAAGCTGCTTGCGGTGTCCGGTGAGGCAGCCCATCGCATAGCCCGCACCATACCTGCTTATCTCGGCGCACGCAACTCCGTAATGGACGACGGGGGCCTAAACAAACCACCAACACTTGGAGAGGTCAAGAACCAGGCTTTCGCCCGCGACGATCAGTAAGACCCAAATGCCAAGAAAGAGAAAGTGGAGGCTGTCATGCTTCCGGGCGGCTCTGAGAATCTCAAGAAATGCGCCGGTAACAAGGCCGCATGCGCACCAGTACATGAGTGCAGAGACAGTGAAAGGCATCCCAGAACGAGAGGGTCTGGTGGAGAAAACAAGGGCTGTGGTAGCGACTAATATCAATGGCGAAAGAACAAGCCACAGCCATCGCCCCATCCATTCGTTTGGAGTTCCATCGAAATCAAAGCGGACTGGAACCTGTGCCGGAAGCTGCCTGAAGCAAAGAAGAAGACGTATCAGGTAATAAGCGGTGGCAGCGACTGGGAATGCGGACGCAACCCAATACCAGTGCTGGATCTGTCTAGTTTGCATAACTGGAATGCATGGATCTAGCATGTGTTCTCCTGGGTCCGGTGACTTTACCACCCATACCTCAATCTCCGCAAGTTATCTGGAACTTCGATAGGTTTTGCGGAAGGTAAACATTGTATATCATAGGATTTGAGGACCGTGCGGCGCGATGGCTCTGTGTAGTTGATTTACACTTCTTACGGAAGCCCCGTTTATCCCGATCTCCGCTCAAAAAATAGATTGAGTTTTTTCTGGAGGAATACCTCTTTGAATCGTTTAGCCGCCATCTTGTTTTCCGTCCTTCTTGCAGCGACCCTGGCAACCCTACCCCTGGTAGCCCAGGCCCCCACAAAGCAGTTCACAGTGGAAGATATCTATGCGCATGGGCCGTTGACAGGGCATCCGCCGGGTGGGCTCACATGGTCGCCGGACGGCAAGCACCTCACTTATATGGAAGACGGCCAGTTGATCGAGCTGGACCCAGGCACGGCCAAGCCGCGCACTCTTGTCAGCCGCGACAAGCTCGCCCCCATCTTTGCCGGTAAAGCGTCGGAGAAAGACCGCGACCACCGCACCCGCTATAACATGGCAAGTTATCTCTGGTCGCCAGACACCTCGCGCCTGCTCTTCGACTCCAGCGGTAAGCTCTGGATCTATAACCTCAAAAACAAAGCCGCCAGTCAGATAGGTTTTGCCGGCGAGGCATCTGGAGACGATCCCAAGTTCTCGCCCAATGGCGAGGCTGTCTCCTATCTCCGCGACCATGGACTCTCTGTCATACGTCTGCGCGAACCGGGCGCTCCAGCCACGGTAGTCGCTCCCGTGCCCAACGCAGCGACCCTCAACGGCGAAGTGGACTGGGTTTATCTTGAAGAACTGGAAGTGCGCAGTAACTACTTCTGGTCGCCGGACTCCACGCGCCTGGCCTATCTGCAAATGAACGAGACTGCCGTGCCGCAGTATCCCATTGAAGACTGGATTCCAACCCACGCCAAGGTGGATTTGCAGCGCTATCCGCAGCCCGGCGACCCCAATCCCGATGTCCGCGTGGGCGTGGTCAGCGCCGCGGGCGGCGAGACAACGTGGGTCAAGCTGCCCATTCAGCCCGGCCAGGACTACATTCCCCGCTTCGGCTGGGTAGATGCAAAGACGCTGTGGGTTGAAACTCTCACTCGCGACCACAAGCACCGCGATCTCTACTTTGCCGACGCCGCCACCGGGCAGGCGCATCCGGTGCTGCAAATTGGTGACGATAAGTTCGTCGATGATAACTATGACGTTTCTGTTGGCAAGGGAACCATTGTGCTGACGAATTGGACCGACGGACACAATCACCTGTACCTCTACAGTTATGACCAGGCCAATCCAGCCGCGGCTTCGGCCAAGCTGGAGCGCCAGCTTACCAGCGGCGATTTCGAAGTGGGCGCGGTGCTGCGCGTAGATCACGCAGCCAAGCTAGTGGACTACGCCTCCAACCAAGGCAATCCGCTCGATCAGCAGTTATGGCAGGTTACTTTTGACGGCCAGCGCACCCAGTTGACCTCAGGCGCGGGCTACCATGCGGGTAACTTCGCTCCGGCCGGCAACGCCTTTGTTCAGTCGCAATCGTCGAGCCTTGAGCCGCCAACCATGAGCCTTTGCCGACAGGCAGACAAATGCAATGTCTTTTGGCAAACCAACTCTCTTGAGTCCTATCACCTGCGCGCGCCCTTGCAGTTGGAAGTGAAAGCCCACGACGGAACTACGCTCTACGCCACGCTGCTGCTGCCGGAGAACGCTACTCCGGCTTCGGTTCCGCTCATTGTGAATCCCTATGGCGGGCCTGGACCCATGTCGGTGGCCAACCGCTGGGGAGGCGACGGCCTGCTCTTTGACGAACTCCTGGCCCAGCATGGTTTTGCCGTCCTCCATGCCGACAATCGCGGCTCTGGCAATCGCGGCCGCGCCTTTGCCCAGGCCGCCTGGCATAACTTCGGCCCGATCCAGTTAGAGGACCAGCTTACCGTCATCGATGCGGCTCTGGCCCAATATCCGCAGCTTGATCCCATGCATCTCGGCTGGTGGGGATGGAGCTGGGGCGGCAGCTTCACGCTTTATGCCATGACCCACTCCGATCGCTTCCGCGCCGGCGTTGCCGTGGCCCCGGTAACTGACTGGCATAACTACGACTCCATTTATACCGAGCGCTACATGGGCCTTCCCTCTGAGTCGGCTGCGGCTTACAAGGATGATTCCCTGCTCAATTCGGCGGCCAACCTTAAAGGGCATCTGCTGTTGGCGCATGGAACCGGCGACGACAACGTCCACATCGAAAATACAGTCCAGTTTATCCAGAAGCTCATCGAGGCCGGCATTCCATACGACCTGCAAATCTATCCGCGCAAGACTCATTCCATCGCCGGCCCGGATGTGCGCACTCATCTCTTTAACCGCATCCTCGCGCACTTTGAGGAGTACCTGATGCCGCCAGTTGCTGCCACTGCCGGGCAGTGAGTGCGATTGGCATGCGGCCCGGCTTCGTCTGGAGCTGGGACTGCTCCAGCTCTGGCATTGCAGGGTTGACAGTACAGCACGAAATATTGGTTTTCCGGGTCTCGCTCCTGAGACCTGGAAAACCAATATGCTCATCGATTGGGACCGTCAGGCGCGAGCTTTGATTTGGGATGTATGTTTTGAGCAGACTCGCTGACTTGCCAACTCCGCTGACCCCGCCAAACCCGCTACTTCGGCGTCACCGCGCCGGTCTTTTTGCTGTTGGGGTCTGATTGCGGACTGGCGCCCACTGGTGTAGTGCCGGCCGGTGATGTCGTTTGTGCGGCAGTAGTGTTTTTGGTTTTCTCACCGGCTGCGGGTGGCGCCACTACCGGTGAAGGCTTCTCTTTCGCTGGCTCTGGCGTCGTAGTTGCGGATGGCTTTGTTATTGCCGCTCCTGCTGCTGTGGGCTTTGTGCTGGCCGGCAAGGTTGTTGTGGCAGCGGGGGTGGGCGTCTCATCCGCTGCTGCAGGAGAGGCACTCTGCGCGGCCGGAGTTGGTGCTGCGGCTGCCTGTGCCGGGACTGCCGGGGCGCTGGGCGGCGGAGGCAGTTCCGATGCAGGGAAGACAACCGGATTGACGACTGCCGGGTCGTCGTGAAGTTTCACGTAAAGCTGACCGTTAACTGGCGGCGGCACAGACAGCGCATAACCGGGAAACCCCTCGGGAACCTGCACGGGCTGGTCGAACTGCGGATTGTTGGCAATCGAACTCACCAAGTAGAGTTTGGAACCTGTGAGTTTGCAGGGCTTAGTTGGTCCAGCCGCACACTGGATTTTGCGGAAAATGGGAAGGCGAACCAGAGTGGCCAGTGGCTGCCACTCGCCCGCGACACCGTCCTCCACAATGCGGAAGCGGAGCGGGCCAAAGGCTGAGGAACCGAATGCCTTGCCCGTATCCAGCGTAGCCAGCGCAACCTGGGAATCCTCCAGGGTCAGGCCGTTGGCGAGCGTCAGCGTGGTCAGGAACGAGCCCTGCTCGGTGGCCACTTCAAGCTTCTCATTGCCGGTGAATGCCGCCGGAATCTCCGCATGGATAGAGAAGGTCAACAGCGAGTTTTGCTGCAACTCGTCCTGGTCGACAAGCTGAATCTGACTGGTCGCGCTCGACGCGGCTGGCTCAATGCTTTTGCCAATCAGGGTTACCTTCGGACGCGGCGGCTCAATGGTGGTTTCCAGGCTCAGCACCCGTCCGTCCTTGAGTGTGACTTTGGCTTCAACGCTCCCGCCCGCCGTCAGCTTGCCGGCTGCCTTTGCGTCCGTTGTTGTCAGAGAGAGTTCATCGCCGCCGCCGGTTGCTGTCGCCGTTCCGGGCTTGAAGGTAATTCCGTCCAGGGTGAGTTCTTTCACATCGCCCAGGCGGCTGCCCTTCAGTACACCGGCAAGCTCGCCGGCGTGGAGCGTGAAACTGTCCAGATGGCCGGCAGGAGCAAAGGCCTGAAGCGGAACGGCATTGGCCTCTTTGCTGCCGTACTCCTTCACCAGCAGTGTCAGAGCGCCGGGCTTGGCTTTTTTCAGCGGCACCGTAACTACCACTTCATTCGGCTGGGTCGACTTCCAATCCGCCTTTTCGGTTTTTCCGGAGGGATCGCGGAGCAGGATGCTGTCTACGCAAGCCGCGTCCTCGGCTACGAGGTGTACTGTGCCGTCCCGGCCTGCAATCAGCGAGTCCCGGTCGTCGCCGGCTAACTGCCACTGCTGGGGATGCACATTCTGAAGTCTGAATTCGGGGCCGTCGTATGCTTCGAATCCCCAGTAGCCGTGCAGCGATCCATCCAGCGTGTCGCCAAAATTGCTGGGGCTCAACCCGGCGGTATTGGCCGTAAAGCCGCCTTCCACCGCATCGGCCTTTACAGGCAAATCCACGACCTTCCCGTCCTTGCCTTTCAGGCGAAGCACCATGTCGTGCGCATAGCCGGTTGAAAACACCAGCGGAGCGCCATCGGCCGGCAGCACCAGTTCCGTCTTCTCCGCGCAGTAAACATCTTTGGGATTGACCGGATGCAACGGAGGCAACTGCGGCGGTTCAACCGCGGGCAGAGCCACCACCAGCACTGACTTTGGATTGTGAAACGATGGCGGCGTGTTCAGTTGCAGGGCGAGCTTGTCGCCCTGCTCGGTGGCTAGCGCAGGAATGTATTGGTACTGCGCGGTATGGAACGAATCCATGATGCGCGCAATGTCCATGGCCGAGGCGATATAAGGGCTGTAGTAGCCAAAGCCTGCCTGCGCCGTGGTGCTCAGTTGCATCGTAAGGTCGGCCGAGAGTCCCGATGTAAGCGCTTGCACAATCGAAGTGCTGTGCCCGTCCGCCAGTATCAGCGAGTCCCGGCCCTGCATCAGGCAGGGAGCCTGCAACTCCGGCATCTTCTGCAGGCAATCGGGGTCCAGCTTGATCGTCAGGCTGCGGGCCAGCAGCGGAGATGCCATTCGCAGCCGCTCCGGGTCGTTTTGCGCAATCTTACGGATGGCCGTGACGTAGGTATCCAGCCGCGAGCGGTCCAGTGTCGCCTGATTCAAATCTTGGGAGGCGCGCACAAAGGCGCCCGGTCTGCCGCGAACGGCCCCGATGATGGTCTTGAAATCTCCGCCTGTCTCCGGCGCCAGAAACAGCAGTACCTGCTGGGCACTCTCCGGCACTGTGATCTTCATTCCCTCGCTGCCTTTATGGGTCCACGTCTCCAGCAAATAGAACCAGTCCTCCGGCGGAGGATTGGTGGCTCCGCGCAGGAATGCCGCCACCAGAAGGTAATGTACAGACTGGGCCGCGGGCAGATCGGCCTTGATCCACAACTGGTCGCCTTCTGAGAGATTTGGCACTTGCGAGATCGGCAGGGTCTTGCCGGCGTGCGTCACTTTCACTTCAAGCTTGGGGCCGGCCAAATCGAACTGCGGCGGATCGGCGAAAACTGTGCCGGTTGCAACCAGAAGAAGAACAGTGCATAAAACGCGCGACAGTGAAGCCATAGTAGTAAGATTTTACTCCTTGAGCGGAGTACCAGGAGGCTGGCTTGAGTTGACCTTGCCGCCCCAAAAACGTATCCCTTGGCAAGCTGTCTTAATGCTCTCGGACCATGAACATTCCAGGTTCGCAGTCCTGAAAAGAACAGTGATACTGTCAGTTTGCGGCCAGTCAAAATTTCTCCGTGATGGCCGGCGCCGCCGCAGTCACTGTGCTCAAGATGCTGTTACTTCATCGATGGCTCGCAGAGCGTTGAGCGTGCGTGGATAGCCGATGAATGGCAGCAACTGCGTCACAACATCAATCAGCCGTGCGCGGTCGTTACCCACGTTGAGGTTGGCGTCTACATGTCCCTTGACTTGCGGATCGCATCCGCCTAGCGAGACCAGCATACTGAAGGTGAGCAGCTCGCGTGTTGGCACATCGATGCCCGTGCGCGTGTAGTTGTCGCCGAAGCAGTTGGCCGCGAGGTAGCGCTGTATGTGGAATCTGCTAGCGGCCGACGCGCTGTTGCAAATGTGCTGGGTAGCGTTCGCCTTGCACCTCAATCCCGGCGACGGCGTTTTCAATATCGCGCAGATCATCCGGCGTCAGTTCCACGGCTTCCGCTCCAAGATTCTCCTCAAGCCGATGCAACTTCGTAGTGCCCGGAATCGGAACGATCCACGGCTTCTGGGCAAGCAGCCATGCCAATGCGATCTGGGCTCGTGTCGCATGTTTTGCGTCTGCGATTGTGCCGAGTACTTCCACCAGGCCTTGGTTGGCCTTGCGATTCTCTGCGGTGAAGCGCGGAACAACATTACGGAAGTCGGTGCTGTCGAATGCGGTTGTCTCGTTGATCGCGCCTGTAAGGAAGCCCTTGCCAAGGGGGCTGAAGGGGACAAAGCCGATTCCCAGCTCTTCCAGCGTTGGCAGGATTTCCTTTTCCGGCTGACGCCACCACAGCGAGTATTCGCTTTGCAGAGCAGTGACAGGCTGGACGGCATGAGCGCGCCGGATGCTTTCAACGCCAGCCTCGGACATGCCGAAGTGCTTCACCTTGCCCTCGGCGATGAGTTCCTTCACCGTGCCGGCGACATCTTCAATCGGGACATTAGGATCGACGCGATGCTGGTACAGCAGATCGATGACATCGGTCCTCAGCCGCTTCAGCGCAGCTTCAGTCACATTACGGATGTTCTCCGGCCTGCTGTCCAGCCCCTTGCCAGTCAATCCGCCAGGGAACCCGAACTTGGTGGCGATGACGACCTTGTCGCGGAATGGTGCAAGTGCTTCGCCAAGGAGTTCTTCGTTCAGGAACGGCCCGTAGGCTTCCGCCGTATCGAAGAATGTGACTCCGCCTTCGTAGGCTGCATGGATCAACTTGATGGCCGGTTCTCTATCTGTTGCCGGGCCATAACCAAAGCTCAGCCCCATGCAACCAAGGCCTAGAGCAGAAACCTCAAGGCCGCTTTTTCCCAATGTGCGCTTTTTCATTGTTTCTCCTTTGGTGCGTCAACACCGATGCCATCCGGAAGTGTCAAGAATCAGAAGAACGCTGATCCGCATTCTGTTTCCAGGCAGTCTCTGCTTTTCGTCCAGAGGCGCCAGCCGGAACGGCATTTCCACAATTCCAATGGTACGAAGGAGCGGGTTCAAAGCGGTATCACAATCCTTCTTTTTGATTGCCTAATCCTCTCGATTGGTCGCCTTTTTGGCCATCCACCTTAGCGCGAAGTCAAAACGCGCCGGTTTACTGGAGGGGGGAGAATCCGGCGCCTAACACGAGCGAAACTGCGATTGCCACGCGCGAGTTGACCGCAGATCAATACGATTAGGCATGAAGCAGGCTGGCTCTGAGCAGCGGGAATGCTGCGCATCTCCGATAAACGGTACCGGTAACGGAAATCGTCGATTGTGCAGGATCGCGTTCTGGCTTGCGCCAGGATCAGGTTATTCGAGGTGAGCCAGATCGGCGGGCAGATCAATATCGATTTCTCCACCAGGAAACGGCAGCGCAACCAAATGGCACGGCGGCTGCATCAACAGGGAGCGCGCCCCTTTGTCGCCACGAAGAGCGCGTAGATCGGCGAAGACCTTTCGGGGAAAGATGGCGGGAATGCCGAGTGTGCCTGCATAAGATGAGGCCACAATAGCCGGCGCTGCTTGCGTACTAAACACCTCAAGCATTGCGCGCAGGTGCCCGGCCGATAGCTGTGGTTGGTCGCAAGCCAGAACCAGGGCGCCAGAGGTTTGTGGGGCGCTCTGCTCAAGTGCGGCAAGGCCCGACAGTATTGAGGTCGAAATACCCTGCTCCCAGGCACTGTTAATGACGGCGGTGAAACTGCTCAATCGGATGGCTGCGCGAATCAGCTCGTGATGAGCGCCGAGCACCGCGAATATGGGAGCAGCCCCAGCTTCGCCTGCCATCCGGATCGCCCGCTCGATCATCGTTTCGTCACCGTGCATCAGTAGTTGTTTGGGTTGGCCCAGGCGGCGGCTGGCTCCGGCGGCAAGAACTATGGCAGCGACAGTCATCGGCATCAGTGTACCGGGAAGGCCATGGTTTTGCGCGCATTCTCAACCCGGACGGACCAAAAAACAGAGCGAGGCGTTCATTGTCAGGTCGAGTATGAGCGAAAATAGTTCCATGACTGATCTCCAGCGCATTTTGCCGCTGTGGCGCAAATTGGAAGCTGAACGGACAGACTACGTTCTTGCCACGGTTATCGCCGTCGAGGGTTCCAGCTATCGCAAGCCCGGCGCCTGCATGCTGCTGGCTCAAGACGGCAGCCGCGCAGGCACCATCAGTGGGGGCTGCCTTGAAGCTGAGGTTGCGCGCCGCGCCTGGTGGCACACCGCCAATGGCCCATCCGTGCAGCGCTATTCCACTGTTGAAGAGGACGGTGACCGCCCCTACGGTTCCGGCTGTGGCGGCGTGGTCTGGCTGCTTCTGGAGCGCCATTTAACAGCTGCTCCGCTGCTGAATGCACTGGAGCAAGCCTTCAGGCTGCGCGTACCGATAGCCGTGGCGACCATTCTGGAGGGCGAACTTGCGGGAAGGCGTGCATTCGCGGGCTTGGATGCAGGCCAGATGGTGGACCCTTCTTACAAGGGAGAGAATACACTGCAACGCCTGGCGGAACTGGCGCTGGCAAGCAGGAGTTCAGCGGAAACCAGGCTCCCACTTCAGGGAACTGAAATGCGCATATGGAGCGACTTCCGCGCCGCCCGACCTGGCCTGTGGATCTTCGGAGCAGGTGACGATGCGCTGCCGCTGCTCCAGTTGGGAACAGCAATGGGCTGGTATGTCACTGTTGCCGACGGGCGATCTCAACTCGCCACCCGCGAACGCTTTGCTTCGGCCGATGAGACTCATGCGCTGGCGGTTGCAGAGATGCCTGCGAGCCAATCTGCCGGGAGACCATCTGCGCTTGCCAATCTGCGCTCGCAAGATGCCGCCGTAGTGATGACCCACAGCTTTGAGCAGGATTCGCGTATCCTGGCCTCACTGCTGGCTCTTGAGGTTAAACCCGTCTATATCGGCGTCCTCGGTCCGCGGCGCAGAACCCGGGAGTTGCTTGCGGAAGCGGCCCGATTGCTCGACCTTCATCCCGATGCAAATTCTTCAAGCATGAATAAGGTAGAGAGCTGGCTGGCGGAACTCCACGCCCCAACCGGGCTGGACCTGGGCGCAAAATCCCCAGAGACCATCGCGCTCTCAGTCGTTGCGGAGATCCAAAAGTCTTTTACCCATGCCACAGCGCTGCCGTTGAGCGAGGTGAGTGCCGCCGCGCCGTCAATTACTCTTTGAGCCCTTTCAGGCCCAGCTGAACCCGCTCCGTTTCAGCGGCAGGGTGCGAATTCTTTTGCCTGTGGCGGCAAAGATAGCGTTAGTGACCGCGGGCAAAATCGGCGGCAGCGTTGGCTCACCCAACCCTGTGGGCGCGTAGTCGGTCTTGAGCCAGTAAACCTCGATCTTTGGCACTTGCCTCATGCGCATCAGGGGGAAGTTATGGAAGTTTGACTGCTCGATCTGGCCGTTGGCAAGTGTGATCTCCTGCCCGAGATGGCCCATGCCTTCCATGATGCCGCCCTGTGCCATGCTCTCTGCCGCCGCGGGGTTAATGATCTGGCTGCCTACATCGCCGGCAGCCCAGACATGGTGGACGGTGAGCTTGTTCTGTGCGTCCACGCTCACCTCGGCAACTTCTGCAAAGTAGCCCAGGTGGCAGAACCATGCGGCAATACCCATTCCGCGGCCCGGCTCCTTGCTCCGCTTTGCCCAGCCTGACTTTTCCGCCACCAGCTCAAGCACGCCTTTGAACCGCTCCGGAATTAGAACGGATTGCCCCGATGGTTCGTGGTCGCCTACGGGGTCGTGTTCGCCTGAGGACCAGGGGGACTGCTTGTTACTGAGCAGTTCAAGCTGGAACTCGAGCGGGTCGCGTCCCGCGGCATGTGCCATCTCATCAAGGAAGGACTGCGCCACCCAGCAGTATGCGTTGTCGCCGGGGGCGCGGAGTGCGCCGGTGCGCAGCATGAGCGGCTGCATCGAGGTGTAAAGTGCGTAAGCCGGAGGAAAGCCGGCAGGATAAGAGTCCTGCCCAATGCCGCCTCCGGAGGCGGCGTGCTTTCCATCGCCATAAGTGATGAAATGATGCCGCCAGGCAGTGAGCTTGCCCTGTGCATCGAGGCCGCCCTTCAGGCCAACCGTTCCGCCGGGGCGAAGGCCGTCGTGAGCGACGTCGTCTTCTCGGGACCAGAGCAACTTGACCGGCGCATCTACCCTTTTGGCGATCCATGCTACCTCTACAAGGTAATCGTTCTGGAGCCTCCTGCCAAAGCTGCCTCCGGAGCGGATCATGTGCGTGGTAATGTCGCTGTCTTGAATGCCCAGGGTTTTGGATACCAGCTCGCGGCCGTTTTCAGGCAGCGTACTAGTGGACCACATCTCCAGCTTGCCGTCTTTCCAGTGCGCGGTGGCGCCCTGTGGCTCCATTGTCACATGGGCAATAAATGGATACTCATAGGTGGCCTCCACTACCTTGGCCGCCGACTTGAGCGCGGCATCCACGTCGCCATACTTGCGCAGCGAATTTGCGGGTGGGGCCATAAGGAGTTCCTCCGCCCGCTTCTTGAAGCCCTCACTACTTTGCGTAGCGGCGGGGCCAAGATCCCAGTCAACCTTGAGCTGTTTGCGAGCCTGCTGCGCCTGCCACCAAGTGTCGGCCACAATTGCGATGCCCGGCTCCATGCCCGGTTCCCACGGAGTAAACGCGGCGGGAGTGATGCCGCCATCGATCACCATCACATGGCGAACGCCAGGCAGCGCTTTGATCTGATCGATGTTTGCGCTTTTTACTTTGCCGGCAAATACGGGCGCCTTTTCAATGGATGCATACAACATTCCCGGCACTTCCACATCTATGCCAAACAACGGCTTGCCGGTGATGATGGCAGGAGTGTCGACGCCGGGCTGAGAGTGGCCGATAATGCGGTAGTCTTTTGGATCTTTCAACTTGACGCTGCTTAGCGCGGGCGCAGGTAGCGCGGCCGCTTTGGTGGCAAGCTCGCCATAACTGGCCGAGCGTCCTGAGGCAGTGTGCAGCACGCGGTTGGGCTGCGTGCTGCATTCATCCGCTGGCACGCCCCAGGTTTGCGCGGCGGCAGTAATCAGCAACTGGCGCCCAGCTGCGCCCACGCGGCGCATCGGCTCCCAGCCTGCCGGCGTGTTTTGTGAACCGCCAGAAAACTGACGTCCGTAGATCTTCTCGTTCAGATCGGCCTGTTCCACGCGAACAGCCTTCCATTCAATATCCAGTTCCTCGGCAATCAGCATGGGCAGCATGTTGCGCATGCCCTGGCCGGACTCTGAGGCACGCGCCATGATGGTCACCACGCTATCTGGAGCGATGTGGATGAATGCCTGCGGCTTAAGGTCGGGGGGCGCGTCTTGTCCCTGAGCGCGGGCAAGCGGCGAGTAATAAAGTTCCAGGGCGAGGCCGCCGCCCGCAAGGGCCGTCAACTGCAGAAACGATCTACGATTCATGCGCATCGAGTGGCCTCCCTTCACTTGGCGCGGGCAGCGGCGCCCGCCTCGGCTGCTTTGTGAATAGCTTGACGAATGCGCGTATACGTTCCACAGCGACAGAGGTTGCCGCTCATGGCCGCATCGATATCCGCATCGGTAGGTTGGGGTGTGCGCTCGAGCAGGGCGGTGGCAGACATGATCTGCCCGGCCTGGCAGTAGCCGCACTGCGGCACATCCAGCGCCTCCCAGGCAACCTGGACCGGGTGCAGGCCATCCGGCGAAAGCCCTTCAATGGTGGTGATTGGCTGGTCTGCCACAGATCCCACATGCGTCATGCAGGAGCGCACAGCGTGACCACCCACCAGCACCGTGCAGGCGCCGCAAAGTCCAATCCCGCAACCGTACTTGGGGCCTTTGAGATTCAATATGTCGCGCAGCACCCACAAGAGGGGCGTGTCCGGCGGCACGTCTATCGTTGCGGCAACATTGTTGACATTCAGTTTGATTGGCATCTGTTCACTCCACAATCCGGTAAGGGGAAGAGGATCGCTGACGAGCACAGGCTTGAGGTCGTAGTGTATCAAACCCGCGCTTCTGAATTCCACCTGAAAGCGGTGCCGATCGGCAATCTGGATGGAAAGAGGCATGAGCCTCAGGGCCGACGCATATCAAACCCCCAGCAATTTCAGCAGGTACGAGCAGTTCC
>VFSW01000136.1_pt1 | contig 93440 bp, 72 predicted proteins | sample 5358111 | NCBI WGS metagenome assembly VFSW01 (sample SAMN11554181, study PRJNA540505) | mine drainage metagenome | isolation source: sediment from site ElyBrook_90M | place: USA: Ely Copper Mine, Vershire, VT | collected 2017 | reverse complement strand
ACGCTCAAGCGCGTCTACGTCAGCAACAAGCCGTCGAACACGCTCAAGATTCTGAACGAATGTCCAGGTCCGCTCGCGCCTGTGCGCGCGTCGCCGACCGCAACGCCCAGCGCCACGCCGACATTGCTGCCCGCGCCATCGACAACGCCAACGCTCGCGCCGTCGGCAACCATCGCGCCGAGCAAGACGCCGCCGCCCAGCGAGACTTCCACGCCATCGCCTGCGCCGTCGTGGACATCGACGCCGGCGCCATCCAAGACGCCGACGCCAACGCCGCTGCCAATGCCGACGAACACGGCGACGAAGACTATCGCGCCATCCAGCACGCCAACCATCAGCGCGACGCCCACGCTAACGGCGACAAAATGAGAATGAAAGAATCGACGGGCGGAACTCACCGCCGAGACGCTGAGGGCGCGGAGAAAAAAGAAACTCTGCGTCTCCGCGGTAAAATTGTGGAACGCTGGTGAGTGTGCACAGTCACGAAAAATCTCGCACGCGATGCTCAAGTCGCGTGCGAGATTTTTTCGTTGGCGGAGCCGGCAAGTCGATCAGGACAAAGCAGCCGTCTGCGCGACCGTTTCAATCGCGATCGCGGCGAGCGCCGCGCCGTAATCCAGATCGATGTTCTCCATCGTGTCTTTGGTGTCGTGGTAGCCGGTCCGGTCGATGTCGTAATTCTCCATAAACAAGACCACCGGCGCGCCGATGTCGGAAAAGATTTGCGCGTCGGTATTGTACAGCGAACTCGCTGGATCATCCGCCGTCCGCACTTCGCCTTCGAGCAGCGGATGCAGTGCGATTTCCGGAATCTGCGCGCCGTCCTTGCTCCGCTTGCCGCGCGTCTTGCCTTGGCGTTCCGCGCCTTGATTCCACACGTCCGCTTTTGCGTTCCAGATCAGATTGGCGATGTGCGCCTGGTACGCCAGTCGCAGCGACTGGGGGCTTGTGCCCGGCGAGATCTGGAAAATATCCTGCGCGTCGTCGCGATTGTGCGCGATCATATCCATCACGTAAACGCCGACGACGCGCACGCCCGATAGATCCAGCGACTGTTTTTCGCTGATGCGGAGCTTGAGCGTTTTTTCGACGAGCGCCTGGCAGAAATGCCGCGCGCCCAGACAGTCCGACGGAAACTCTTCGCCGGTGAGATGGAGCAGCCAGACATCGCGTTCCAGCTTGCCTTCGCGCGCGAGCCGCAAAAAGATTGGCGCGGCTTGCAGCAGTGTCGCGGTCGCGGAATGGTTATCATCCGCGCCAGCGGCGGCGAGCCGCGCGCCGGAACCGCCGCGCGCTGGATCGAAAATGTCCTCCATATACGCCGTATCGTAATGGTCTGCCAGCACGACCGCCTCGTTTCGATTCTTGCCCGGAATCACGACCAGAATATCGCGCTCGTGCGTGCGTCCCTCGCGATTTTCTTTCCAACCGCCAAAGAGCGAGAAATCAAAATCGGTTTCCCATTGGAATGGCAGCTCGCCGCACACGGCTTGGTTTTCCATGCCCGCCGCGACCATCGCGTCGCGATGACGGCGGATGAGATAATCGCCGAGCCGCTCAAGATCGCGGTGATGGTGTTTCAGCAAGTTCTGCGTGGTTTCGTCGAGCACCACGTCGGCATTGTCTTTGTTGATGTATTCGCCGTGCGATAGAGTCAGAATGTCCTGCCAATACGCCTCTTCGAACGCGCGCGTCGCAGTCGCGTCGAACGTCAGCGGCGCGGGCAGCGCGGGCGAGTCTTGCACGATCTGCTCCAAATCCTTTTTTATCTGTCGACCTTCCGCCGCGCTGCTCGCGCGCTCTGGCAGCGCGGCAAGCCAATCGTCCAGCGATTCATTCTTGGCGATCCGCAGCAAGCGCCGCGCAAAAGATTTCGGCACTTGATGCCGGTCGAAAAGCGGCGCGTTGTCTAGCAGCGTGACGACGTTGAGCGCCGTCTGATGCGAATAGTGGTCGTGCGCGCTGTCCAGATTCCGCAGCGCCGAAACGTACGTCTCGCGTTTCAGCAGGCGGGGGAACAATTCCACCGGGTGTGACAAATCGATCGCGTCAGTCAGGTACGCCGTCAGATAGCCCAGCAGCGCGTTGTTGAACGTTTCGATCTGTTCGCCGCGCCGCGATAGAAACGCGACGATCGGACGCTGCCAGTAGACCTCGTAGCGACCGACGAGCATCGGCGGGAATTGAAAGCGATAGCGAAACAGTCCGCCTTCGAGAACGATTCCCGCCGCACGCTCGATGTCCTGGCGCGTCGCGTGCGGACCGTCCAGCAGCAGCACGCCGTCCTCGCTCCAAATCTGCGCGTTGCGCGCCATCGGCTTGTCGTACAGCTCCATCGATTCCAGCGCGGTGCTGAAGAGTACCTGGGTCACCTTGTCCACGCGCGCGCTCTTCGCGACGCCATCCTCGTAGCGATGCACGCGATTCCAGCGGTTCGTGCGCCGGTACGTGTTGAGTAAAAGCTCTTCCTGGATTTCGGTTTTCTTCTGATCGCGCCGTGGCTCGTGCAGCCAGCCCGATTGCGGAATGCGGATGCCGTACGGTCCGCCGTGCCGCGCGACCAGGCGCAGCAGCGGCAATTGCAAACCCATCGGCAACTTTTCCTGTCGGCGCTGATAGATCGGCATACTCCAGAACGCCAGACTGCCCGGAAACGGCAGCAGTGCGAGTTTCCCGGCAAGATATTTTTCCCGCGCGGCAGCCGGCAATTCGCCAAAGGGCGTGAAGGTCAACAAGTACCGGATATCAGCGAACGCGTCCGATGGATCGACAAGGAACGCGCGCGTCCAGCGCGGCAAGCGCGCGTTCCTTTCGGACGGAAGAATGCGAAAGCCAGCGCGGCGCAGTTCGGACTGATCAGCGATAGTTTCGCCGTAGGCGCGCGCGAGCAGCTCGACGAAAAACGCCAGCGATTGTCTTTCGTCCAGTTCGTGATCGGGCGCGGCGAAAAAACTTTTCCAGAACGCGCGCTCGGGACCCTGTTCGCTGTTGCCGAAAAGCGTCCAGCGCACGCGTCCCATATCGTCCTGCGTTCGGGACAGCGCAAGCGGCAGCAAGACGACGTAACGTTCGTGGTCGAGTCGCCCTGCACGCGCGGCAAGTTCAGCCGACCAGTACGGATTGCCGATGAGATTGTGTCCCTGGTGTCCACCGATGTGATGACCGGATTCGCCGCGCCCCAGTTTCAGCAGATGCTCCATCACTTGCCGGGCGATGTTTTCCAAGCCGGGCTGGAGTTCGTACTCTTCTTCGATCTCAGAGACGCGCCAGCCGTACAGATCGTCTTCGGCGAAGAGCGCATGGTCGATCTCGCCGGTGTACGGACGGCATCCCAGTCGCGGCGACGGCATAAACTCCGAGTACGCCGGCAGCGGATAGTTTCCGTCGCCGGCAAACCACGGATACCCTTCCACGAGTTTTCTCCAGCCGATTGCTTCTGTTTGGTTCATCGAGTGATTCCTCCATCCTCCCGCAGGTTGTCAAACCTGCGCGAGGTTGATTGGTCGAAAAAGAGTGTAACAGAAAACCCGATGACCCGTCAAGCGCGTTTTGACATTTGCGATTCTTGTTTGTTATACTGCGGTCGATGATCGTCTTCCAAATTTGTGTTTGGGGATGCCAGCCGAATGAATGCCACGCTTGAACAGGCACAGGAGCTTGATCGACGCGACCCGCTTGCGCGGTGGCGCGACGAATTCGTCATCGACGATCCCGACCTGATCTATCTCGACGGCAATTCGCTGGGGCGGTTGCCCAAGCGCAGCGCGGCACGCGTGCGCGAGGTGGTCGAGCGCGAATGGGGGCAGCGGCTGATCCGCGGCTGGGGCGACGGCTGGCTCACCGCGCCGCAGCGCATCGGCGCGCAAATCGCGCGACTGATCGGCGCGGCGGCGGATGAAGTGATCGTTGGCGATTCGACCACAGTCAATCTTTTCAAACTCGTGATGGCGGCGTTACACGCACGACCCGACCGCCGCAAGATCGTGACCGACGATCTGAATTTCCCAACGGATGTCTATGTCCTCCAAGGCGCGGCAAAACTGGCGGGCAATCGGCTCGACGTTGTGCGCTCGGAGGACGGCATCACGGTGCCCAGCGCCGCGCTGGCGGCAGCCATCGATGCCGATGCCGCGTTGGTGGAATTGACGCACACTGCGTTCAAGAGTGGCTACGTCTACGACATGAAAACGATCACCGAAGCGGCACACCGCGCTGGCGCGCTGATGCTGTGGGACCTGTGCCACTCGGTTGGCGCGATGCCGCTCGCGCTGGACGCGTGCGGCGTCGATCTGGCGGTCGGCTGCACGTACAAGTACCTGAACGGCGGACCGGGTGCGCCGGCGTTTCTGTTCGTGCGGCGTGATCTGCAGGAGCAATTGCTCAGCCCGATCTGGGGCTGGTTCGGGCAGCGCGGTCAGTTCGATATGACGCTCGATTACCAACCCGCGCCGGGAATAACGCGGTTTCTCGCCGGCACGCCGACGCTGCTGTCGCTCGCGGCGGTCGAGCCATCGGTCGAAATGATTCTGGAAGCCGGGATCGACCGTCTGCGCGAGAAATCGGTACGGCAGACGGAATATCTGATGGCATTGTGGGAAGAAATGCTCGCGCCGCTCGGCGTCAAACTCAATTCGCCGCGCGACGCGACCTGCCGCGGTTCGCACGTTTCGCTGGGTCATCCCGAAGGACTGCGGATCGACCGCGCGCTGATCGAGGAGATGCGCGTGATCCCGGATTTTCGATTCCCCGATAATATCCGTCTCGGCATCGCGCCGCTCTACACGTCGTATGCCGACGTTTACGAGGGCATCGCACGTCTGCGTCGCGTCATCGTCGAGCGGCGATACGAAAAATATCCGCACGCAAGACCGGCGGTCACGTGAAAATCGAAAATCGCGCGCTGTGGTTTTTCCCCTCCGTTGGTGTTCTCGTCTTCATCCTCATCTTTTGGATGAGTCTCTTCTTTATGCCCTCGATGTTGAACGGGGACGGCGACCTGGGTCGTCATTTGGTGACCGGCAATTATATTCTGACGACTGGGCGGGTTCCGACGCAGAACATTTTCTCTCACACGAAGAGCGGCGCGCCTTTCGTCCCGATGGAATGGCTAAGCGAGGTACTGTTCGCGCTGGCGTACCGTGCGGCGGGACTGAACGGCGTGGCGTGGCTGACCGCGCTCGTGTTGGCGGCAACCTACGCGATTCTGACTATCGGTATGCGGAGCGCGGGAGCGCGTTCGAGCGTCGCGCTCGCCGGCGGCATTACGGCATCGGTGGTGGGCGCGTTGCACATGTTGACGCGCCCGCACATTTTCACGTGGCTGTTCTTCGCCCTCTTCCTGCTCGCGCTGGAGAACTATCGCCGTACCGGTCGTTGGCGCGCGCTGCTGTGGTTGCCGCCGCTCATGATCGTGTGGGCGAATCTCCACGGCGCGTTCATCTCTGGCTTGACGCTGGTTGCCTTTTACGCGATTGGCGCGGGACTGGAAAAAAAGTGGCGGCAGGCAGCGGAGTTGCTCGGGCTAGCAGCGATTCTCGTTCTGGTTTCTTTTCTCAACCCAGTTGGTCCGCAATTGATCGCGCACGTTCTCGCGACCTTGCAGGATCACTTTATCGTCGATAATACGGTCGAGTTTCAAAGTCCGAATTTCCATACGATCAGCGTGTGGCCCTTTGCCGCGCTGATTGCGCTTTCGTTCGCCATCATCGGGCGCGCCGGGCGACGCGTGAACTGGACGCCGCTCATCGTGCTGTTGGCGTGGACTGCGTTCGCGCTCTATTCCGCGCGGAATGTTCCGCTGTACGCGCTTGCGGCGGTACTCCTCCTCGCGCCGGCGGCGGACGCGCTGATCGACGAGATGCTGCCTGCCGCGCATCGCTTTCTCTCGCGCATCGACGAGATCGATCATCACGCGTGGGGATGGATGTGGGCGGCGCTGGTCGTCGTTCTTCTGGTGGGCGTGGAGTCTGCCGGCGTAAAACTCGATGTCTGGGGGATGGGAAACGTTTTCAATCCACGCGTTTTTCCGATCGCGGCGGTGGACCAACTTGAGGCGTCGATGCCAGCGGGAAATATGTTCAACGAATTCACGTGGGGCGGATACCTGGTTTATCGGCTGTGGCCCCAGAAAAAAATTTTTATCGATGGGTGGACGGATTTCTACGGCGACGCGCTGACGCGCGAGTATTTGCAAGCGGTGAATGGCAAGCCGGGCTGGGAAGCGATTCTCGATCGCTACCAAGTGCAGTGGGTCATCGTGCCGCCGACCGCCGCGCTTGCCGCGCGGTTGGACGAATCCCCCGCGTGGGTTCGGCGGTACGAAGACGCGACCGCCGGTGTATGGGTGCGGCGATGATTCCATTCATCTTGACCTTTCCGCGTTTTCGACTTATCATCAGTGAGATGAGAATATCCACAAAGGACACGAAGAACCACGGAGGTTATTCTTTGAATCCCTTCGTGGACGAAATTGCTTTCAAGGAGACGTACCGAAAATGACAAAGGCAGATATCGGACTCACCGGCTTGGCGGTGATGGGGCAGAACCTCGTGCTGAACATGGAGCGCAATGGCTATACCGTCGCGGTGCACAACCGCACGACGCAGACGATGCGCGATTTCGTCGCAGCGCATCCCGGCAAGAAACTCGTCGCGTGCGAATCGCTGAAAGATTTCGTCGATGCGTTGAGCAAGCCGCGCAAGGTGATGATCATGGTTAAAGCCGGCGCGCCAGTCGACTCGGTGATCGATCAGCTTGTGCCGCTGCTGGAACCCGGCGACCTTATCATCGACGGCGGCAACTCATTCTTCCCGGACACGGAACGCCGCTCAAAAGAACTGGAAGCAAAGGGGCTGCGTTTTATCGGCACCGGCGTTTCCGGCGGCGAGGAAGGCGCGCTGTGGGGACCGAGCATCATGCCGGGCGGTCAGCCGGAAGCGTACGCGATGGTGAAGGATATTTTCACCGCGATCTCCGCGAAGGTTGATGGCGAGCCGTGCGTGACGTACATCGGTCCGCGCGGCGCGGGGCATTACGTGAAGATGGTGCACAACGGCATCGAGTACGGCGACATGCAGTTGATCGCCGAGGCGTACGATATTCTGCACCGCGCGCTCGATCTATCGCCCAAGGAATTGCACGACATTTTTGCCGAGTGGAACAAGGGCGAACTGCAATCGTACCTGATTGAAATCACCGCGGACATTTTCACGAAGATGGACGCCGAGACCGGCAAGCCGCTCGTCGATTTGATTCTGGACGAGGCGCAGCAAAAGGGGACCGGCAAGTGGACGAGCCAAAACGCGTTCGACCTCGGCGTGCCGATTCCAACGATCAACGCGGCGGTCGAGTCGCGCATCATTTCTTCGTACAAGGAAGAGCGCGTCGCCGCGAGCCGTGTCATTGGCGGACCGCCGGTCAAGTTTGACGGCGACCGGAACAAGTTGATCAACGCGGTGCGCGAGGCGCTTTACGCGGCGAAGATTTGCTCGTACGCGCAGGGGATGGCGCTGTTGCTCGCGGCGAGCCGCGAGAACGATTACGGACTCAAGTACGGCGAACTCGCGGCGATCTGGCGCGGCGGCTGCATCATCCGCGCGATTTTCCTAAATCGGATCACCGACGCGTTCCGCCGCAATCCCGATCTGCCGAATCTCTTGCTCGACGACGGATTCAAAGCCGATGTTGCGAACCGGCAGGCATCGCTGCGTTACGTCGTGCAGACGGCGATTGGGCTAGGCATCCCGTGTCTTGCGCTATCGAGCGCGCTCGCGTACCTCGACGCGTACCGCACCGAGCGACTGCCCGCGAACCTGACGCAAGCCCAGCGCGATTACTTCGGTGCGCACACGTACCGGCGCATCGAAATGGACGGCGTGTTTCATACGTAATGGACGGCGTAGGAACTAGTAGGGGCGAGTCGCCGACTCGCCCCTACTTTTTTTGCCTCGCTTCCAGCCGTTTTAGCCGATGCTCCAACGCGCCGAGCCATTCGCGCCGCGCGTCCGCCGATGATTCCCTGACGATGACGAGCGCGGCGCGCGTCCACTGTGCGGCTTGTGCGTAATCGCGCGTTCTGTGTTCGTAGTACTTGGCGAGTTCCACGTGCGCGTAGATTTGCCGATTGCCCGCCGCGTCGCGCCACAATTTTAGCGCGGCGGACATTTCGCCGCGCCGCCGGTGCACGACCGCGAGCCGCTGGGTAGTCTGGCGAAACGATTCCTCCGGCAGATCGAGTTCCAGCCCGCGCGCGTAGATGCGCGCTGCGTCGTCGAGCCGCCCCAAATCCTCGAACAGTTTCCCGATTGAAACCAAATCCAGTCCATGCTCCGCCGCGAATTCGACCGGATCGGATAGCAACTGCGCGACATGGCTGAGCAGCGCCGCCATCGCGACTACGTCCATCGCGTTGTGGTACAGCACGCGCTTGAGCGGGCGCGCGTCGCCAGTCCGTAGATAATCGAAATACATCTGCGGAATCAAAAAGCCGGGAATGTCTTCGTCGGTGCGCTCGGCGCCGAGGATGTGCGTTTCCAGCGATTTGAGCGCGCGGCTTTCCAATCGCTCGCGCCACAGCCGCCGCGCGAGCGGCAGCAGGTCGAGATGCGGCACGCGCGCGAACGGCGTGTCGCTGCGATTCGTGATATAGCGCGCGTTCAGCAGCGGCACGTCGAACGCTTTGCCGTTGAAGGTCACGAGCGCGTCGAGCGGCTGGAGCAGTGCCGTCAACGCGGCAAGCATCGCCGGCTCTTCGATGGGATCGCGCAAAAAGAATTGCGTGAGGCGAAACGTGTCGCCATCGTATCGCCCAATGCCGACGAGAAACGCGAACGTGCCGGTGCCGCCGGCGAGCCCGGTCGTCTCGGTGTCGAGGAATACAAAGCCGTTCGGCGCGCAATGCGCGATGCGCTCTTCGCGTGCCCATTCGGCAATCGTTTGCAGCGACGCGGTGATTTGCAGCGCGGCATTGCCGTGTCGGTATTCAGGTGGATAGGTCGTTTCGACGATGAACGCGTCTCCGAGTTCCGTCGCGTGCGTACGACCCGGCACGACGTTCTCGATGGAGTGGGCGTGTTTGGGTTTGGGCGGCGGCAAGTCGCGCGCGCCGACCTTCACGCCGAGGGATTTGAGCTTATCGGAGAGGGTAGGCATTGGGGATTCAGATTTATGATTTCAGATTTGCGATTGATGATTGCGCCAAGTATATCACAACTTGAGCAGTTGGCAGAAACGAAGAGCGCGCAAAATAGAGTTGCGCGCCCTTGTTTCCGTTGGGTCGTTTAATCGCCACGTTCAGCCACGTGCGGTGTTGAGCAACAGTACTGCCCGAACCAAACTCGGTAGGGATCCACGTTCTGGCTAAATTGGCTGAGCAAGATCGCCTCTTTGGCATCTCGCAGTGGATCCGCGATCGCCAGGAATCCTTAGCCGCGTAATCCGATATTGGTTATGCTATACTAACATATTTGGTAAATTTCGGCTAACGTGATATAATAGAGGCAGAACATCTGGAGGCGAGCGATGACGCTGGCAGAACTCGACGAAGGCACGCATACCAAGATCGTTTCGATTGACGGCGGACGCCACGCGCGGCAGCAACTGCGCGAATTGGGACTGTTCCCCGGCGATACCGTGCGCCTGTTGCGGCGCGCGGCGTTCGGCGGTCCGCTGCTCGTCGAATGTCGCGGCACGCAGATTGCGATTGGACGCGGCATTGCGGCAAAGGTGGTGATCGAGCGATGCGAATCGCATTAGTGGGGCAGCCCAATTGCGGCAAGAGCACGCTCTTTAATCAGGTGGCGGGCTACAAGGCGCTGACCGCCAACTTTCCCGGCACCACCGTCACGTACACGTCGAGCCGGGTCAAACTGGCGCGTCAAGTCGTCGAACTGGTGGATTTGCCGGGAACATATTCGCTGGCAGGCGCAAACCCGGCAGAGTCGGTCGCGCAGAATTTTCTGCTCGAGCACGACGTTGACGTGATCATTAACGTGGTCGATGCGTCGCTCCTGGAGCGCAGTTTGGACTTGACGCTCGAAGTCCTGGAGTTGGGCTTGCCGACGGTGCTCGCGCTCAATATGATGGACGAGGCGCGGCGCAAAGGCGTCACGATCGATCAAGAGAAATTGAGCGCGGCGCTTGGCATTCCAGTGGCGTCTCTCATCGCGCGCAAAGGAATCGGCGTGCGCCAGCTTTTTGCGACGGCGTTGAAAGCGACGCGCCCGGCGGAGTCCGCCGGCGGCGCGCGTTTTAGCCAGGATGTGGAAGACGCCTTGGCGCACATCGCCGCGCCGCTCGATCATCAATTGCCACTGCCGCCGCGGCTCGCCGCAATCAAATTGCTGGAAGGCGATCCCGACCTCACCCTGCTGGCGCGTGAGCGCGCGCCCATTGCCGTCGCGCAAGCCGAGCAATATCAACGCGCGCTCACCCAATCGCGCGGCAGATCGGCGGACGCGCTCGTCACGTCGGAACGGCACATGGCTGCGCTCAACCTGTTCGAAGCGAGCGCGACGGTCACGCGCGCCGGCACGCTGGACTGGCGCGATCGAATTGATGATGTGCTGCTGCATCCCATCTGGGGCTATGCCGCGCTGCTCGTCATTTTGTTTGTCTTTTTCCAGTTGGTCTATGGCATCGGCACGCTCGTCGAACAACCCACGCTCGCAGTTTTTGATCGTCTCTCACAGCAAATTGCAATCTGGCTGCCCAACTCGCCGTTGCCGCGTGAATTGGTCGGCGGCATCCTGGACGGAATTTCCGGCGGCGTCGCCATCGTGCTGCCCTATCTGGTACCGTTTTTGCTGGGGCTGGGCATTTTGGAGGACATTGGCTATCTGCCGCGCGTGGCGTTTTTGGTGGATGGCTTGATGCATCGGCTGGGGTTGCACGGCAAAGCGGTCATTCCATTCATTCTCGGCTACGGCTGTAACGTGCCCGCCGTGATGGCGACGCGCATTCTGGAAGAGCCGCGCGACCGCGTCATTGCCGCCACGCTTGCCACGATGGTGCCATGTGCCGCGCGGCTCACCGTGGTCTTTGGACTTGCCGCGTTCTATCTGGGTCCGGGGTACGCCGCCGGCATCTACGCGCTCAATCTACTCGTCGTCGCCGTTACCGGCGCGGTGCTCACGCGCTGGATGCCCGAAGTCACGCCCGGCTTGATCCTCGAAATGCCAGTCTATCGGATGCCAACGGTGCGGACGGTCATCGCCAAGGGCTATTTTCGCGTCCGCGAATTTGTGACCATGGCGTGGCCCATGCTGATTGGCGGCAGCGTGGTGTTGAGTTTGCTCAACTATTTCAAACTCGACGGTGTCGTTAATGCGGCGCTCGCGCCGGTGACGTGGTTGCTGGGCTTGCCCGCGTCCGTTGGAACGACGCTGATTTTCGGCGTGTTGCGAAAGGAACTCGCGCTCGTGATGCTTCGCCAAGCCCTGAACACAACTGATGTGGCGACTGTCCTGTCATCAACGCAAATGTTGACCTTCACGGTGTTCGTCGTATTCTATATTCCGTGCCTGGCGACGCTTGCCGCGCTGGATCGTGAATTAGGACGCCGAAATATGCTGGGCGTCGCCACGCTCACGACGACGATTGCGCTGTCCCTTGCGCTGGTCGTGCGCGTTGGGTTCACCGCCATTGGATTACGCTGATGACTATAAGTTGCCGCTTCGACGCGGCGTCATCTGTCCGACCGGCAAAGGTATGTTGGAACGCGAGATGATAAAAACCTTGCGAGAGGTCACACCCCTCGCAAGGTTTTTTATACGGACAGGTAGTAGTGGATCGAGCTAGTTACGGTTTGATGTGTCCGACGAACGTACCCCAGTTGGCGAGCACGGTGCGATTCGTTCCGCACGAGAGAGACGTACACTTCGCCGGGATATACTCGCCGGCGATCCAGATCGAATTGCCACTGACCGTCGCCGCTGAATAGTCGCCCCAGCGCGCCGGACTGCCGGAGCTATATGGCTGGTAGCCGCTAAATCCATCTTCAGGTCCCTTGCCTTTGCCGGCGATGTGAATGCTGCCAATGCCTTCATCGAGTCCGCCGCTGATGTAGGCGACGCTAGGGTAATAGTCTTTGCCGGAGAGCGTAAAGACCATCGCCGCGTTGCCATCGGAAGTCACGCCGATTGATGGGAACAGCACGTTATTCCCTTTGACTGCGACGTACCCTTGGACCTTGACCGCGCCGCCCAGAGTTCCGTTTTTCCACTGCGGTTGCACGCCAAAGGCAGCAATCCCTGCCTGTGTCTTGCCGTTCACGTTGACGATGCTGTTGACCGCGCCGAACAACATTCCGTTGGCGAAGACGACCTGATTCATCCGATCATCGTTGGTGTTCAGTTGTTCCAGCGGATTCGAGGCTTTGACGCCCAGTCCCAGGCAGTCCACCGCGAGGCAGTCGCGCAGCGGCGTGGGACCGGCTTTCTGGTCTGCGTTCGGCGGCTGACCGTACACTTCGCTGGAGAGGACAGCGCTGGTGAGCGTTACGTCCGGCGTCGCCTTTTTCAGCGATTGCGTGTTGGTCATCGCCCAGACCGCGATGCGGTTGTCGAGATTGGCGTTAAAGTCGAGCGCGCTCAAAAAGTACTCGGTTCCATGACCGGCGCGATCGTCCATAGATTCGGGCGATGGCGAGGTGGCGGGCTGCAGCGAGTACGCGACGCCTTCCGCCAGCGGCAGATTGCCGATGTGTACGACCGTGGAAGGTTTGCCGGCGGCTAAAGCCCATTTGGACATCGCATACACTTGCGCGCCGTTGAACGCGGAACCCGCGATCGAGAATTCGTTAGTCGTGATGTAAAAGCCGTTTGCATCCAAACCCGACAGCGGCTGGTCGCCAAAGCAAGGGCAGCCGGGATTGTTCGGCGTGCCGTTGGTGCCGTCGTCGGTGCTGTCCAAACTGTACAGATACCACGCGCCGGTTGGGTTGTTGCTCTTGCTCACGGCGATCAGCGTATGCGCGTGGTTCAGGAAACCACCCGTGACGGGATCGACATCAATCTCAAGAGTTGTAAGGAACCAACGTTTAGTCTGAGTATCAAAGTGACAGCGGGGGTCGCTGAGGAACGGACCGTAAACCGGCGGGGTGGTCCGGACGATCTGCGCGGGCAGACCGAAGAACGTGTTCAGGTCTTGCACGCCAGTTTTCGGATTGCCGGCTTGATCGTACACCCGCACAACGTCGTTCACGCTTTCAACCACGTACCCATTGCCGACGCACAGCGCCTGGTCCGGCGGTTCTAGACTGAATTGGTTGCCGTTATTCGCCGTGCGCTGATCGTAATGGGTCAATCCGTTAAAGCCGGAAAAGCTCTCGCCGGAATTTTGATCGACTTGCCAACCTTTCACCTTCGGTACCGCCAAGGTCGCTGTCGTCGGCGCGAGCGACAGGCGTTGGGTGTGCGGGATCGGTCGATTGACAAAGCGGGTGATGGTTGGTTGAGCGCGCAACGCAAATCGCGCGTCGCCCCCTGCGTTTCCAACAAAAAACTCGTGAGCAGACAAAGCCGCGCTGCCCGCCGGCGTGTTGCTGAACGTGGCGGACCCAAGACTGGTCAGTTGCTGCAAGTGCGCAGTCTGACCGGGAGGCGGCGCGGCGCTTACCGAGACCACAGCCAAGACGCTGATCAACACTGCCATCATCATAGCGGTGGCAGCGATGTGGCGTTTCATCATCGAAATTCTCCTCCAACAATGTGTTTGTAGCGTTCTCTTTCCGCGTACTCGATAGGTTGCGTCGTCGATAGGCATCACCTCCTTTTTGAGTCGCGCAGTGACCGGCAACGTGAACGAGCGTCCCTATTCTATGCGGTCTCATTCTTATCGTCAAGAACGATAAATTACCTTTGACCCCCGGCGCGCGCCGGTCTTTACTCTAACCAGAAGCCCACGGAGGCGGCCGCCGATGTCTGCTCCCAGACCCGGCCCCGCGCCGCGCGGCGCGCAGATCAGTTGCAAGTCGTGGCTGCAAGAAGCCGCGCTGCGAATGCTGATGAACAATCTCGATCCCGAGGTCGCGGAAAAGCCGGACGAACTCATCATCTACGGCGGACGCGGCAAAGCCGCGCGCAACTGGGACGCGTTCGACGCGATTGTGCGATCGCTGCGCGATTTGGAAAACGACGAGACGCTGCTCGTCCAGTCCGGCAAACCCGTCGGCATTTTCAAAACGCATCCCGACGCGCCGCGCGTGCTGCTCGCCAATTCCAACATCGTGCCGGCGTGGGCGACGCAGGAGAATTTCGACCGGTGGGAAAAAGCCGGGCTGATCATGTTTGGGCAGATGACAGCGGGCAGTTGGATTTACATCGGCACGCAAGGAATTTTGCAAGGGACGTTCGAGACGCTCGGCGCGCTGGCGGAACAAAATGGCTGGCGCTCGCTCAAAGGCAAATTCGTGTTGACCGCGGGCTTGGGCGGGATGGGCGGCGCGCAGCCGCTGGCGGTCACGATGAACGAAGGCGTCGCGCTCATCATCGAAGTGGATCGCGCCCGCGCGCAGCGGCGGCTCGATACGCGCTATCTCGACGAACTGACCGACAATCTCGAAGACGCGATGACGCGCGTGGAGGACGCGCGCCGAAACGGCGAGGCGAAATCGATTGGTTTGATCGGCAACGCGGCGGAGGTCTTTGCCGAACTCGCCCTGCGCGGCGTTACGCCGGATGTCGTGACCGATCAAACGCCCGCGCACGATCCGCTGATGTACGTGCCGGAGATGCCGTTGGAAGAAGCCAGCGAATTGCGTATTGCGAATTCCGCGGAATATCAGCGTCGCTCAATGCAAGCGATGGCGAAGCATGTCCGCGCGATGCTGGAATTTCAAAAACGCGGCGCGGTAGTGTTCGATTACGGCAACAACCTGCGCCAGCGCGCGTTCGACGCCGGCGTGGCAAACGCGTTCGATTATCCCGGCTTTGTGCCGGCGTACATCCGTCCGCTTTTTTGCGAGGGCAAGGGACCGTTCCGTTGGGTCGCGCTCTCCGGCGATCCGAAGGATTTGTATCGCACCGACGAAGCAATTCTCGAACTCTTCCCGGAGAACGCGCACCTCGCGCGCTGGATTCGGATGGCGCAACAGCGGGTCGCGTTTCAGGGCTTGCCGGCGCGCATCTGCTGGCTCGGCTACGGCGAACGCGCGCGCGCAGGTTTGCGCTTCAACGAACTCGTGGCGCGCGGCGAAGTGTCTGCGCCGATTGTGATCGGCAGAGATCATCTCGATGCTGGTTCCGTCGCGTCGCCGCGGCGCGAAACGGAAGGGATGCGCGATGGTTCGGATGCGATCGCGGACTGGCCCCTGCTGAACGCGCTCATCAATGCGGTCAATGGCGCGACGTGGGTATCGATCCATCACGGCGGCGGCGTCGGCATCGGCTATTCGATTCACGCAGGTCAGGTGATCGTCGCGGACGGCACACCGGCAGCAGCGAAACGTCTAGAGCGCGTGCTGACGACGGATCCGGGAATGGGAGTGATTCGACACGCGGACGCGGGGTACCCGGAGGCAATCGAGTTTGCGAAGAAGATTGGAATTCAAGTGCCCATGATGAACCGATGACCGGTTCTGCAAAAATCTGAAGGGAGGATGGAGTGAGCGCACACACCAAGGGAAAACTTCCGCACGATCTGCTCAACCAAAGCAACTTGCTGCCCGGTTATTCAAGGCGCGCCGCGCTAATGTCTGCGCCCAAGGATGAAATGCCGGATTACGAGATGCTGCCGGAAACCGCGTACGGGTTGATCAAAGACGAATTGATTATGGACGGCAGCTCGCGCATCAATCTGGCGACGTTCTGCCAGACGTGGATGGAGCCGGAGGCGCGCGAGTTGATGATCGATACGTTCGACAAGAACATGATCGACAAGGATGAGTACCCGCAGACCGCCGAAATGGAAGAGCGCTGCGTTCGGATGCTGGCGAACCTGTGGCACGCGCCGGAACCCGGCACGACGATGGGCACATCGACGATTGGCTCCAGCGAGGCATGTATGCTCGGCGGAATGGCGCTCAAGTGGCGCTGGCGCGAAAAGGTGCGCGCGCAAGGCAAACCAACAAATCGACCGAACATTGTGATGGGCATCAACGTTCAGGTCTGCTGGCACAAGTTCGCGCGGTACTGGGACATCGAAGAACGTCTCGTGCTAGTGGAAGGCAATCGCTTCGTTCTCAGCCCCGAAGAGGCGGTCAAGCATTGCGACGAAAATACCATCGGCGTCGTGGGCATTCTGGGCAGCACGTTGAATGGACAGTACGAAGACATCAAGGGCATCAGCGACGCGCTCGACGATTTGCAGAAACGCACGGGGCTGGATATTCCGATTCACGTCGACGGCGCGAGCGGCGCGATGGTCGCTCCGTTCTTGCAGCCCGACCTCGTGTGGGATTTCCGGCTGCCGCGCGTTAAATCGATCAATACGTCCGGGCACAAGTACGGTCTGGTGTACCCCGGCGTCGGCTGGGTGCTGTGGCGCACGCGCCAAGACCTGCCAGAGGATTTGGTCTTCAACGTGAATTATCTCGGCGGGCAAATGCCAACCTTCGCCATCAATTTTTCTCGACCGGGCAGCCAGATCGTGGCGCAGTACTATAACTTTATCCGGCTCGGCAAGGACGGCTACCGACGCGTCCATCAAGCGTGTCAGGACGTGGCAAAGTATCTGGCGGGCGAGATTGCCAAGATGGGACCCTTCAAACTCATCAGCGATGGCAGCGACATTCCGGTCTTTGCGTGGGCGCTGAAAGAGCCGATGAATTTTTCACTCTACGATCTTTCGGATCGGCTGCGGATCCGCGGCTGGCAGGTACCGGCGTATAGTATGCCCAAAAATCGCACCGATTTGGTAGTCCAGCGGATCGTCGTACGGCACGGCTTTAGCCACGATATGGCGAATTTTCTGTTAGACGACATTCAGCGCGCGCTCGATTATTTTGCGAAACAGCCGGGGATGACGCCAGGTACCGGCGAAGGTTCCGGCTATCATCACACCTAATCCGGCGGGATGCAGCGGCGCGCAAGCCCGTTTTTCCGTCAGTACTTCGTGAGTACTGACGTGGATAATAGAACGGATAGACAGTGACGCCGCGCCGCGGTGATGCTTACGCTTAATTCTTGGGTAGGAGGTCGACGTTGACCCTGGCAGATTCTGTTCCCAAAAGTGGCAAGCCCTCGTCTGCCGATTTTGAACTGACGCTCGGTCAGATCAAGGGCGTTTATGCTTCGTGCGTCATCCTGGACCAAAAGAGGGATTTGAGCGAAATCCACATCGTAGCGTCTGACGCGCGCAAGCCCAAGCAAATCGTGCGCGATATCGAGACCTTGCTGTTCGTCAAGCATCGCGTCAAAGTCGATTATCGGAAGGTGAGTCTCGTCCAACTGCCGGACGAAAAACTGATGCAGATTCCGGTTGCTCGCCCTGAAATCCGCGAGGTGACCGAGCGGGTGCACGGCGATGAAAAACACATCCGAGCCGTCATTCAGGGCGCGGGGAGGGTGGCGTCTGGCGAGGCAAACGAGCGAATCGATAGCCCGACGACATTCCGCACGGCGGCGAACGCGACGATCAACGCGATCGAAAAGCTGCTCGATCATCGGATTGAGGTGCGGCTGGACGACGCGGCAACATTCCGATTTGGCGCGCGCGAAGTCTTGCTAGTCGTCGTGACTGCCCAGGTCGAAGACCGGGAGGAGACGTTTGTCGGCGCGAGTTTCGTCGGGGCGCGCCCGTCGGACGCGGCGGCGCGAGCGACGCTGGACGCGCTCAATCGGCGGATATACAATTTGACGATTCAGACGCCACGCCAAGTGGACGAGGAGGGTCCAGTCGAGACGTTTGGCAGAAATTGACAATTGCGTTATTGGCAAGTGTATGGTAGAATATATGTGAGCCGGCAAACTTGCACGAGTAAAAGCGAAGCGAAGGGAAAAACTGATTGCTGCAAAGCAATCCAATCCCTTGACGGAAGGAAGTGAATCCTCGTGAAGTGGCGCGTCGCGCAGGTCGTTTTGACCCTGGCAACGATCGCGAGTTTGCTTCTAGCCATTGCAGCCGATAGTAAGTGGAACTAAACTCGGACTAATCTCTCTGCAAGTTTGCCGGCGGCTCCACTCGTCGATGAATGTGGCACTGCGTAGAACACGGCATTAAGCCACGATTGGTGTTGTTTTGATGATCTCTCTCCCGCGGAAAGCGCGAATCTATATTTTCCTCCTGACCGCGCTGATGGTAGGCGCGGTTTCGCTTTCTTTTCTCAACCTCGGGACTAATTTGACCGCGTGGATCCCTGTGGCGTTCGTGGCAGTGGGCATCGCCGTTCTTGACGCCGTGCCCATTGATCTGTACGGCGAGCAAGTAGAGATTACGCTTTCTAACGCTGTCAAGTTTGCCGCTGTGCTTCTTTACCCTCCTCCCATTGTTGTTCTTGGAACGTTTGTTGGAACGCTTTCCGGGGAAATTCCTGCTAAACGAGCGTGGTTCAAGAAGCTGTTCAATGTCTCCCTCTTGACGCTCACGTGGTCGTTAGTCGCTTGGGCTTATCAGGTTGTTCATCAATCGAACATTGATTTTTTCGGTTCATTCCAAAATATTTTTGCCCTCCTCGTAGCCGGTGCGATTGATTTTTTATTCAACAGCATTCTAGTCGCTTTGGTAATCACAATCACTGCCAAACTTCCCTTTCGCTATGTGTGGTCGCGTAATTATCGGGAAATTATTTGGCATGAACTGAGTATGATTCCACTGGGCGCATTCCTTGCAGTGCTGTGGCGATTTAATCCGGTGAGTGTCGTGCTGGCGGCGTTGCCGTTGCTGGTCGTGCGCCATTCTTATCAAGTCGCCAATGACTTGCAGGGTCAGACGAATGACGCGCTGCGCGCGCTCGTCCGTGTCATCGACGAACGCGATCATCACACTCTGGACCATTCCGAGCTGGTGGCAAAATACGCGCAGCAGATCGCGGAAGCGCTGCAACTCCCTCAGCAGGACATCGACACGATTACCCCAGCGGCGCTACTGCATGACCTTGGCAAAGTTGGAATGGCAGACGATGTGCTGTTCAACCCAAAATCATTGAACCCAACGGAGCGTAAGCACGCGCAACAACATGCCGAGGTTGGGGCGATGCTCCTTTCGAAATTTCCTCTTTTCAGAAAAGGTGCGAATTTGGTGCGGTATCACCACGAACGCTACGACGGCAAGGGTTACCCGGAGGGACTGGTCGGCGAGGATATTCCGCTTGGCTCGCGGATCATCTCTGTCGCCGACGCGTATCAGGCGATGACGGAAGATCGACCGTACCGCCGCGCGCTATCGCAAGGCGAAGCGATCGCGCAATTGATGCAGGGCAGCGGCACGCAGTTCGATCCACGCGTGGTGCAGGCGCTGGTGCAATCCCTGTCCCCTCAGGCAGAAGCCACGCCGTCCCCGGTGGTGCTTCCACAGTCGGCAGAAGTTTGATTCGGAGGGTGAGCGGATGTTTGTCCTCGTCGTGCTCGTCGCTTCCATTGCGGTCGCGTTGCTACGCGGCGGCAACCTCGGACACTTGGGCACGCTGAACATCCGCTGGCGCGGCGTCATCATCCTCGGTTTTCTGATCCAGGTTCTTGCTTTTTCCTCTTTCTGGCAAGACAACAGTGAGACAAAGTCGCTGACGCAATTTGCGTATCTTGCTTCGCTGTGCTTGCTCCTCGTCGCGTTGGCAGCCAATCGTCACATTCCCGGCGTCAAGTTGCTGACCTTCGGTTTTCTGCTCAACTTTATCGCGATTGCGACGAACGGCGGTTATATGCCCGCGTCGTTGTCCGCGCTGCAAAATACCCGGCTGCCGCTGCTTCAACCCGGCCAGGTCTGGAGTAATTCGATTGGGATGGGACCGGACACACGCCTAGCGTTCCTCGGCGACATCTTCGCGATTCCTAAACAAGTTCCCTTCTCGAACGTTTTCAGCATCGGCGATGTCTTGATCACGCTAGGCGCAATCTACTTGATCCAGAAGGTCTTGGTGGTTCCTAATAGTAGTAAAGAGATAGTCCGAACATGAAAACACGGAGAGCGTGATTTAAAAACCCTGCAAAGGTTCTGAACCTTTGCAGGGTTTTTCTTGACCGGTTAGAGTTGCGATGTGCAGCTCGGGCAGCGCGTCGCTTTGAGCGGAATGCTGGAGAAGCAAAAGGGGCAATCCTTCGTCGTTGGCGCGGCAGGCGCAGCCGGTTTCGCGGTCATTTGGTTGATTTGCCGGATCAGCAAAAAGAGCACGAACGCCACGATCAGAAAGTTGATGAGGGTGTTGATGAACACGCCATAATTGATGGTCGGCGCGCCGGCTTTTTGCGCGTCGGCGAGCGTGGCGTATCCTTTGCCCGACAGATCGATGAACAGGTTGACAAAGTCCACCTTGCCCAAGATCAACCCGATAGGCGGCATGATAATGTCCTTGACCAACGACGTGACGATCGCGCCGAACGCGCCGCCCATAATAAAACCGACGGCGAGATCGATCACGTTTCCGCGCATCGCAAACTTTTTGAATTCTTCGATCATAGCCACTCCTCCTTGTGATAATTTTTGACCAGCGCAATCGAGTGTGCTATACTTTCCCCAGCCCTCGGACTGGTCTGGTCACGAGGTTTTATTACGCTTCTGACTATAGCATATTTGATTTTCAGCGTCAACAGGTTTTCCCAATGCTCCGAAAAATCCTCTTGGCTCTTTCCCTCTCGATTCTGGCAGCGACGGGCTGCTCCGCGCAGAATGCACCGGCAAAAGCGATCACGCTGCGCGTTGGTTATTTTCCCAATATCACGCACGCGCAGGCGGCGATTGGCATTGCCGATGGAACGTTCGCGCGCGCGCTCGGCGACGGCGTCACGATCGACGCGAAGGTGTTCAACGCCGGACCGTCCGTCATCGAGGCGATGTTCGCTGGGCAGCTCGATCTGGCGTACATCGGTCCGAACCCGGCGATCAATGGCTATGTCAAATCGAAAGGCGCGGCGCTCCGCATCGTCGCCGGCGCGACGAGCGGTGGCGCGGTCTTGGTTGTCCGCGGTGATGCCGGCATCAATAGCGCGGCGGATTTACGCGGCAAGAAGATTGCCAGTCCGCAGTTGGGCAATACGCAGGATGTCGCGCTGCGCGCCTGGTTGATGAAACAGGGTTTCAAACTCAAAGAACAGGGCGGCGACACGCAGGTGATTCCGACCGCAAACCCGGATATCCTCACGCTGTTCCAAAAGAAAGAGATCGACGCTGCGTGGGTGCCGGAGCCGTGGGGCGCGCGACTCGTGCGCGAAGCCGGCGGCAAGATTTTTCTCGACGAGCGTGATCTGTGGCTCGACGGCAAATTTACGACCGCGTGCGTCATCGTCAGCACCAAATTCTTGAATGAGCATCCGGATGTGGTCAAGCAGTGGCTTGCCGCGCACGTCGATCTGACCCAGCGCATCAATGCTGATCCGGCAGCGGCGAAGCAAACGCTGAACCGCGAAATCGCGCGCTTGACCGGCGCGGCGCTGTCAACGGCAGTGCTGGACGACGCGTGGTCGCGGCAGACGGTCACGTACGACCCGATCCGCGCGTCGTTGATCGGCTCCGCGGACGCGGCGTTCAAGCTGGGCTTTCTCGGCGACACGCCGCCGCAATTGGATGGCATCTACGACCTGACGCTGCTCAATCAGGTGTTGAAGGAAAAGGGACTGGAACAAGTACAGTGACCAGCAACCAGTCTTCGGTAATCAGTGAACAGTGAATACTGATTCGTCCAGCGAGGTATTCTTTGAAACTTAAAGTTCGCGGGGTGACGAAGAAGTTCCGCAGCAAGAACGGCGCGCTGACCGCGCTGGAACCGATTGATCTCGACGTGCAAGCCGGCGAGTTTGTTTGTCTGCTTGGTCCGTCTGGCTGTGGCAAGTCTACGCTGCTCAACATTATCGCCGGCTTGGACCAGCCGACGACCGGCGAAGTGCGCGTCGACGGCGAACCGGCGCGCCACACGGGCACCGACCGCGTGATGATCTTTCAGAACGCCGCGCTCTTTCCCTGGCTCAACGTTATCGACAATGTCGCGTTTGGCTTGCGGATGGCAGGAGTGCCAAAAATCGAGCGGCAAGAGACCGCGCGGCGATTTCTGCGGATGGTTCATCTCAGCGATTTCGAATCGGCGTTCATTCACGAACTCTCCGGCGGGATGCGGCAGCGCGTCGCGCTGGCGCGCGCGCTTGCGCTCAATCCCGATGTGTTGCTGATGGACGAACCGTTTGGCGCGCTCGACGCGCAGACGCGCGACCTGCTGCACGACGAGTTGCAAACGATTTGGTCGGATACGCACAAGACGGTGCTGTTCGTCACGCACAACGTCCGCGAAGCCATCGTCCTCGGCGATCGCGTCGTCGTTTTCTCCGCGCGTCCCGGCAAGATCAAACAAATCTTTACGATCAACCTGCCGCGTCCGCGTCAGATCGAGAGTTACGCGGTCGTCGATCTGGCGCGCGAGATGATGACAGTGCTGCGCGACGATGTGCTGACGAGCGAGCGGGAAATTGAGCAAGCGGTGCTGCGGCACGATCTGGAGGCGCAGATCGAAGATGGAATGCGCGCGACGTTCCGAGAGGTAGGTGATGATGTTCTTTAGACGATGGGTGGCAAATCGCTGGACGCGTCAAATTGTTTTCTTTGCCGCTTTGCTGGCGGCGTGGCAAGCATTTGCTTGGATCGGTCCATTACCTGACTATGTTTTCCCGTCGCCCCTTGGCGTTGCGCAGTCGCTCGCGCGCGGCTTTCAGAATGGCACATTCATCCTCGGCATCGTGGCAAGCATGCAGCGCATTCTGATCGGTTTTGGAATCTCGGCGGTAGCGGGTATGGCGCTGGGGCTGGCGATTGGTCGCATTCGTCTGCTCGATGAAACGGTCGGCTCGCTCGTCCTGGGCTTGCAGGCGCTGCCCAGCATTTGCTGGTTGCCGCTCGCGCTCCTCTGGTTTGGCTTGAGCGAGGCGGCGATTCTCTTCGTCGTCGTGATGGGCGCGCTGCTTTCGATTACACTGGCGACTGAAGCCGGTGTGAAAAATACGCCGCCGCTCTATTTGCGCGCCGCGCGGAATCTCGGCGCGCGCGGTTGGCGTTTGTACGCACTGGTGATCCTGCCTGCCGCGTTGCCAGCAATCATTACCGGGATGAAGCTCGGCTGGTCGTTTGCGTGGCGCTCGCTGATGGCGGGCGAATTGCTCTACGTCAGTCTGGGGCTGGGCCAGTTGCTGAACGCGGGCAGAGAACTCAACGATATGAGTCAGGTCATCGCGGTGATGCTGGTCATCATTGCAATTGGTTTAGCGGTCGATCGATTGGTTTTTGCGCCGGTTGAATCGCGCGTGCGCGAGCGTTGGGGTTTGCAGGGCTAACGCGCGTACGCAATGTTACGCAACGGTAATGGATTGTTACGTGCGGCGTCTAAAGACGGTGGTATAATTTCCATCGGAGGGCGCGCACAATGATGAATCCAGCGACAACGCGTTTTGTAGAGCCGCTCGTGTTGCAAGACGAACACGCAGAAAGTCGGAGTATGCAGAACAATGTCGATTGTGAGACCATTCTAAAATCGCTCATCTTCATGGCAGACGGCGTCGCGACGACCATCGGCGCGAACGGCGCGCGCGCGGCGATGCGGCAAGCCGGTCACCGCGCGGCGGTCGATCTGCTCGAAGCGCTGCCGCTCCAGTTGGAGGTTGATGTCGCGATTCAACGCGTTGGACCGGTGATGCAAGAGTTGGGATTCGTGCGGGAGTTGGTTCCCAACGGCGACTCGATCATCGTCCGCGACGATCTGATCGCCGACGAATTACGTGAACTTGGACTGGAAGCGTATCGACATCCGGCGTGCTATTACACGGTTGGTCTCTTTGAAGGATTCGTCTACGTTCTCAGCCATGCACGGGTTTCGGTCGCCCGCCAAGAAATGACCGGCGACGGCGAACTCTGGACATTGCAGCGCGGATGAACAGCCCCTACCATTATCGAATGGTCGGGGCTGCTTTTAGCGCTTCACAAACGGCAGATAGAGACCGCCCGAGAACAGCGTGCCGAAAATTCCATGCGGACCGGGACCGCTAGGGACGACGCCGTGACAGACGCGGCAGTCACTCAGTGTGCCGGCGTGTCCTTGCAGCGCGATGTTCTGGATATTGTCGTTCGGCTGAGTCGAGGGCAAGATCGCGTGCGTGCTGCCGTGGCACGATTCGCAGTACAGCCCGCCATGTCCAACGGAATCACGGTAGCGCTTGCCCGGATTTTCCGCGAACTGCGGAGCGTGACAATTGCCGCAGCGCGGCAGATCGATCCAGGGACGCCGGTTTGGATCGGCGACTTGCGCCATGCCGCCGTGGCAAGTGGTGCACGTCAAACCTTTTTGGAACATGACTCCGCGCAGGCATTGCGTCTGTTGACCCGGATGGCACAGGTAGCAATTGCTGGTTTCTTCCGCATGCCGTCGATGCATCGCGAGCGAGAGATTGGGAAGGTTCGGATTCCCCGGCAGTCCTAGCGCGTTCGAGCCGTGACAACTGGCGCAGAGCACCGGGCGCGACCCCATCAGGTTCGTCCCCTCGTTTCGGTCGTGAAACGTCAGGATATTCGTTTCGACGTTGCCGGTGGCGATGCCATCCTGCATTCCGTCCGCGTGACAGGTATCGCAGCGCATTTCTGTCGAAACCGGCGCGACCGTCGTCGTTTCGGCGAGCACCTGCCCGGTGACACTATCCTTCGCGACCAGGTGCGCCAGCTGGTATGGGTACCAATCCGCGGGACCGGGCGCCGGCGCGCTGTCACGGTACGGCGTCAGCGGCACCCCTTCGATGATAAAGTGATCGCTCGCCGCGCCCATGTTGCCGGCGAGTCCCGCGCCTTTCAGACCGATGTTCGGCTGCGTGGCGGACGGACTGCCGGGGAATAACTGCGCGGCGTATTGCCAAAAGTTGGTCTTACCGGCGGAGTACGTGTTATCGACAAAACTGTACTGAATGGTCGCGCCGACGGTAATGATTTTAGGCGTCGCGCCCGGCTGGATCAGTTGCGCCCACAGCGTGTTGTACGGCGGCAGCACGGCAAGGTTGGCAAAACTTTCGTTCATGCAGTGCATACCCAGATCGTTCCAGCCGATCAGAATGTCGGGCGTGTTGCTCGCCGGAACTTGGGGCGATAGAACAGGCGAAAGCGTTTGTGTGCGTGTCGCCGGCAGACCGGCGACTGCCTGCGTCGGTTTGGGCTGAGAGAAGAACCAAAAGAAACCGAGCAGCAGGACTCCGACAATCGGCATCAAGAAAACGAATCTAACCCGCGCGGCGTGGCGAAATCGCTGCATAAAACAACTCCTCCGCATCTGACGTTGTGCGCTCGAATGCCATCCGCGTCTAGTCTACCCGATGCCGAGGAGTTGTAGGTGAAATCTGTTTTAAGCGCGCCTTAAAAATATGTTAAAGCCGTGCTCATCTGCGTGGCATAAATGCCTCCAACGTTATCTGACTAGAGTCGTGACCGGCGTCGGAAGGTAGTTGCCCGGAATGTGAATTGGCGTCGGAAAAACGTACGGCGGCTTGGGCGGTTTCCCAATCTCCGGCGTCGGTGTGGGAATGTCGGTGAGCGTTGGCGACGGTGTGAATGTGGTCGTTGGCGTCGAAGTGAGTCGCGGCGTTTGCGTGGGGTGAACCGTTTCGGTTGCCGAGGGTTCTTCCGTGGCGGTTGCGTCAATTGGCGGTGTGGGCGTTGAATCGAGTGCGATAACGGAAACACCTAGAATGACGCAGAGACACAAGACGATCAGCAGCGCACCGTCAATCGTAATGCCTGCCATGAGGAGTTTGCTTTGCCGCATGGCGGTAGTATACAACATTCAGGCGGAGAAAAAAAGTAGGTCGTCGCCGCGCGAGATTTTACGCGCCAATGGCAGGCGTTTTGCTATCCAACCCATTTTGCTTTGACATTTGTCGAAAGGATTGTATACTTGATTTTGCAGTCAACGTGCGACGACTTATTGTGCTCTGGCTCGCTGACAAAATACTTGAGCGCTCCTTTTCTGTGAGGAAAGGGAACCGATGCCGATTCCTTTGCAAGTCCTGATCGTTGCCGACTCGCCGGGCGCAGACCGGATGCTGCTCGAATTACGCCGCGCCGGGTTCGAGCCATCCGCTTGTCGCGTCGATACCGAATCGGACTATGCCGCGCGTCTGGCTTCCCCCTTCGATGTGATTCTTGTCGACGACGATTTGCCGCAATTCGGCGCGGCGCGCGCGCTGCAATTGATGCAAGAGCGGTCAATTGACATCCCCTTCATCTTTCTTGCCAACCACCTCGATGCGGAGGCAGCCGTTGAATACATCAAACGGGGCGCGACGGACTATGTGCCCAAGCATCGCATGGAACGCCTCGGCGATGTGGTCGCGCGCGCAACGCAGGCGAGCGCCACATCCGTGCGGAACCAAGACGCGCTGCGGGATTCGCTGGGCTTTGCGCGAAACATCATCGACAGTTCCCTGGATATGATTATCGCCGTCGATCAAGACCGTAAGATCGTCGAGTTCAATCGCGCGGCGGAGGAAACTTTCGGCTACCGCCGCGCGGAAGTTCTGGGGAAAAGCGTCGACATTCTGTATGCTGATCCGCCGGTTGGAGCGTCGATCAATAAGACGACTATCGCGCAGGGTCGCTCCGTTCAGCAAGTCTACAATCGGCGGAAGAACGGCGAGGTCTTTCCAAGTTATTTGGCTGCCTCGGTGCTAACCGACGCGTACGGCAAGCCCATCGGCTTGATGGGCATTTCGCGCGACATTACCGAATTGCGGCGGTCGGAGCAGGAATTGGAGCGGCGCGCGAATGAGTTTTCCGCGCTCTACGAAACCACGCGCGATCTGGCGACGCAGTACCATTTGCCAGGATTGTTGAAAACGATTGTCGAACGCGCGGCGACTTTGCTCAATGCTTCGGGCGGCGGTATTTATCTCTACGACAAGGAGCGCGGCGAGTTGCAATTTGAAGCGGCGAAAGGGGCGTTCAATCCCGCCGCCGGCGCGCGGCTGGCGCTTGGTGAAGGAGTTGCCGGTCGCGTCGCGCAGACCGGGCAGCCCATGATCGTCGATGACTATCGCACGTCGAAATATCGTTCGCCGCGTTACGAAGGGATGCCGATCACCGCTGTTGTTGAAGCGCCGATGCTGTACGGCGGCGAACTGATCGGCGTGCTGGTGGTCGACGAAACCGTTACGACGACGCGCAAGTTCACCCAAGCCGATACGCGATTGCTGGAGCTTTTTGCGGCGCACGCGGCGAGCGCGGTGCATAATGCGACGTTGTTTCGGCAAGTGCGCGCCAGCCGCGAACGTTTGCAGACGCTGTCCAACAGTCTGATCCGCGCGCAGGAAATGGAACGCCGCAACATCGCGCGCGAATTGCATGACGAAATTGGTCAGGTGCTGACGGGAGTGCAGCTCAATTCGCAGGCGATCGAGTCCGGTCTATCGGAAGAATTGGCGCGCGCGCTCTTGCGTGAAAATATGGCGGCGATTGAGAACGTGATGCATCAGGTGCGCGATCTTTCACTCACCCTTCATCCGTCGATTCTCGATGACTTTGGCTTGGTGCCCGCGCTCAAGTGGTTGGTGAGCCGCCAGCCACAGGCGGCGGGTCTCAAGATTCAGCTTGTGTCTGATGCGATTGAATCCCGTCTCCCGCCCGATGTTGAGATAGTTTGCTTTCGCGTGGCGCAAGAGGCGATCACGAATGCGCTCCGGCACGCCAACGCGACCCGCGTGGTGGTTGAACTCAAAAGGCGCAGGGCGGAACTGGAATTGATCGTTCAGGATGACGGCGTTGGCTTTGATGTTTCGAGCGCGCTCAAGCGCGCTGCCACCGGTACAAGTCTAGGGCTTTTGGGAATGTCGGAGCGCGTTGTCCTAGTGGGTGGTCGCGTCGACATTGAATCTGCCCCCGGCCGCGGGACGCGAATCCAGGCGCTTGTTCCGTTGTCCACGCACAGCGCATTTATCGAGCGGCGCGGGCGCAGGAGGGAGATGTGAAGCCCATTCGCGTTTTGCTCGCGGACGATCATGCGCTGGTTCGCGCCGGGATTCGCGCGTTGTTGCAAAAGATCGACGGCGTGCAAGTGGTTGGAGAAGCGGAGAATGGCAGAGAAGCGCTCGAGTTGATCGAGAAGCTCAAGCCGGATTTGGCTTTGCTGGATATTGCGATGCCGGAACTCGATGGGTTGACGGTGGCGGCGCGCGTCGCCCAAGAATTCCCGGAAGTGCGTATCATCATGCTGTCGATGCACTCGGATCAGGAATACGTCATCCGGGCGCTGCGCGCCGGCGCGAAAGGGTACCTCTTGAAAGGTGCGCGCTCCTCCGAACTCGAGCTGGCAGTCACCGCGGTTGCGCGCGGCGAAACGTACCTTAGTCCGGCAGCGGTGATCCATGTCGTGGATGATGTCGTGCGCCGCGCGAAAGGCGAACCGGCGCCGCTCGATCGGTTAACGTCGCGTCAGCGCCAGGTGTTGCAGTTGATCGCCGAAGGCAATACGCGCAAGGAGATCGCGCAGAAGCTCAAGGTCAGCTCCAAGACCGTCGATACCTATCGCGCGCAGTTGATGAACCATTTGAACATTCATGATACTGCCGGGCTGGTACGTTTTGCCATCAGTGTTGGCTTGATCTCGGCGCACGACTCGGATCCGAGCAGCGACAACTGATTTTCACATTCCTCTGGCCGCGAAGGTTATCGTTATTTAACCTTCTCGGTATTCTCCCGATTCTTCCTCGGAACTTTGCTACGCGCGTTACGCCTCTTCCCGATTGATTGGTGACCCGACAAGGATTATACTCTCGTTAGAGATTCAGAAAAGATCCAGTTGAAAAAGGCAAACCCATCGAGAGGTGGGGACGCAAAGCCACGGGTCCTCTGCGTGATGCCAGGATAGCCGGGTTGCCAACTCAGCCGTATTTCACCATCCTGCCCGATCCGCATTATCGGATTCCTTCGTTGGCAATGGCTGACTTGCGCGACTGGCTATCCGGTTGCTGTCGATGACACGCCAAGGACTCGCATCGTTGATGTTTGATGCCCTTGCTGTGAGAGACAGCCAGGGCATTATTTATCAGAACTCGATACTCGACCAACCAATGATTTCCAAACAGGAGGATTTGATGTACACGCAGAAACTTGCAAACTCGACGGCGCTGAGATGGGGCATTCTGTTCGTTCTGGTTGCGATCTTGCTGGTCGGCATGGTCGTGATGATGAGCGTTTCGTTTATGCCTCTCAGCCACCACGTCGCCTTCGGTCCGAGTTCGGGGGGTTGTTCGATCAGCGTTTCATTGTCAGGGTCGTCAACGTCGTGCCTGCCTACTATCAGACCCTTGGCGAGCTGGGGTAGTTAGTCGCCGCATCGCCAATCAGTGGTAGAGTTGTGGTTCGTCCCACGATCTCAATTCGACTCGGAGTTCAAATGTCAAAGAAACGATGTTCGGTGAATTGGGGAAAAGGATTCAGCATCTTGGCGCTGCGCTAAGCGATGACCAGTTAATTGGTGTGCGGTGTGTCTCGCTCTAAACTGAAAGCAGTGGAGAAATCAGGAGAGTTTCGCGGTTGCTGAGTCTAGATTTCGCATCTGCGGTCGTGAATTGACCAAATTATGACTCAAACGGGTTATCGTCGTCTTGACGGGACGCAGCGGTCACTGCGGCGTCGTCCATCCAACGGCAACCGATCTGTTGGTCGACATGACAGAGAGAAATGACGATAGACCTAGAGCAAGGGTGTAAAGAGTATTGCTCTTACTCTGTCCCCTTGCTTTTGCATTGTAGAATAGTGAGGTGATTGCATGTCTCACCGTGCCTGGTTTTATATCGGGGTCGTTCTAGGCGTAGGAATTTTGTTGACCGTGTTACCGCTTTCGAGTCCGCTTCCATTGGCGGCGCAGTGGGAAGCGTTTGTCACGTTGACGGTGCTTGCGACCCTGACGCAACTTTTCAAGGCGAACGTGCCAAATCGCAAGCTCTACTATGCGACGTTTGTGTTTGTGTTTGCAGGGTTGCTTCTGCTGCACCCGTTTCTCTTCGCGATGCTGGTGATCGTCTCTTACTCGATTGAATGGGCAAAGGAACGATTGACCAATAGCCCCGACCTGCGTAATTGGTATCTTCAGCCGTTCAATATTGCGATGGTCATCATTTCGGGAGCGTCGGCGCGTCTGGTGCTCACGGTCTTAGCGCCCAATATTTTCGCGGAAATGGGAATATCTTCGGTGGCGGCGGTGTTGCTGGCTGCTTTTGCCTATGTCGGGACGAATCAGGTCCTCTTGGCTCTGGCTTTGGTGCTTGCGCGCGGGATGTCGTGGAAAGAAGTCGCGAGCGTCGATGTGGAGAATGTCCAGGCAGACTTGATTCACACCCTGTTGGGATACATTGTGGCGGTGGTGTGGAGCATGAATCCGTGGTTGATTCTGCCGGCATTGGCGCCGTTACTGCTCACCTACCGCGCGCTGAAGGTTCCGCAACTGAGGAAGGATGCCGCGACAGATTCCAAGACGGGGCTTTGGAATGCCGGGCATTTTACCAAATTGTTTACCACGGAAATGGAACGCGCCAAACGGTTCTCGCATCCATTGGCAATCATCATGTCCGATCTCGACCTGTTGCGTAACATCAACAACACCTACGGACATCTGGCAGGCGACGTGGTGCTTGCCTCGGTTGGGCAGATCATTCGTTCCGTGACTCGCGAGTACGACATCGCGGCGAGATTTGGCGGCGAGGAATTTGCTATCGCGATGCCAGAGACTGAACTGACCGAAGCGATCGCCATCGCAGAACGGCTGCGGCAGATGGTAGAAGCCACCGGATTCGAGGTACGGACGAGCGAAGCGCCCATTCATGCCACGATGAGTTTTGGCGTCGCGTGCTTTCCAGGCGATGCGGCAATGCCCAACGACTTGATCCATCAGGCGGACATCGCCGTATACCAAGCTAAACTCAAAGGACGCAACTGCGTCGTTGCCGCGTCAGACTTGCCGCGCTCGCTTAAACTGGAAAGCTTGCCGACCGCCGATCGCTTGGTAGCCGCCTTTGATGAGATCTATACCTCGACTGCCGGGGGCGCGGCGGGACGAGTCAAGCCAAGCGATGAATCGAAAGATTCCACCGGCGAACATCATCAGCGCGTTCAGCGGAAATCGCGCCAAGCAGATGTTCTCCTGCCGCTATTTGTTGGCGGGGTCATCAGCGCCGGCGCGATAGCTGGCTTGATCGGATTATTGCAGAGAACTCCATCCGATCTAACCAGTGTGGGCATTTTGTGTTTCCTAGCCGTCTTGGCGGAACTCTACGAGGTCAGACTCTATGGCGACAGCACGTTTTCGGTGTCTGTCGCGATCGCTTTCGCAGCGATTCTTATCGCGGGCATCGTTGGTCTGTTGGCTGTAAGTCTGGGGATTGTGCTGGCGCACTATTTGCGTAATCGCGAAATCGCCTGGTACAAGCCGGCGTTCAATTGGGCGGCGCATGTTCTCGCCGGTCTGGTCCCGCTGATCGTTTTTCGCTCGCTCCAAATTCCGCTGAGTCTGAACAACTTTGTGCCTTTGACCATCATCACGGCGATTACGGCGTGCGCCTATTACCTTGTCGAGACCGGATTGGTCAGCGGCGCGATGGGCTTGTCGGGCGGGGCGAGCATTTTGAATGTGTGGCGCGAGCAGTTTCAGTGGACCGCGCTTTTCTATATCGCCCTGTCACTGATGGGTCTCTTTATGGGGATTATCTATTCCGATGTTCACATGGGAGTTTTCGGATTGCTGGTGTTCGCCATTCCGATGGCGATGATCCATTACGCGCAAAAGCAGTACGTGGAACGCACTCAGAACAGCGTCCACGAGCTGCATCGGCTGAACGAGGAACTGTCGCTCGCGAACCGCGAAGTGCTCAACGCCAGCCGCGCGATTCGACAATTGAACGACGACTTGTTCGTCACTGTTTCCAAGATGATCGATGCGCGCGATCCGTACGTGCTGGGTCACGCCGCCAAAGTGGCAGACTATGCGACCGCCATCGCGAAGGAATTGAACTTTCCCCCGGAACGATTGGAACAACTGCGTCAAGCGGCGCTGCTCCACGACATCGGCAAGATCGGCATTCCGGAGCAAATCCTCAACAAGCCCAGCAAGTTGACCGGATTGGAATACGAAAAGATCAAGGCGCATGCGACGCTGGGCGCGGATTTGCTCGAAACCAGTCAGGGGTTGCGTCACCTGGCGACTTTTGTGGGGCATCATCACGAATGGTGGGACGGCAACGGCTATCCGGATGGATTGTCCGGCGAACAGATTCCGTTGGAAGCGCGCATCCTCGCCGTGTGCGACGCCGTCGAATCGATGGCATCTGACCGTCCGTACCAGCGCGCCAAAGGTCTGAAAGAAATTATTGCCGAAATCAAAGACAAATCCGGAACCCAGTTCGATCCTGAAGTTGCGCGGGTGTGCGAGCGCATTCTCAAGGAGAGGGGCGAGTCCCTGGTCGTCAATTCGGCGAAGCAAGTTGCTCTGAAGAGTTCGACGAATCGCGGCAGCGAGGGGTACGGCACTTGGCACTTGTTCCCCCTCAAACCGAGAAGCAGCTTTGCTCCTGTCGCGGATTAGCCTCCCGCAGGTTTGACCAAACTGCAGCTTCCAGTTCTAAATTGCTTGATTGTTCAAGACCACAAACATATCTGTCGACAACCTGCGGGAGGCTGGGATGAACAGTTGGTTGGGCTTTACTTTACCGCCTTCTTGATCTCTTCTACCGCCGCCGGATTCTCCAGCGACGACATGTCGCCGGCGTCTTTGCCGAGGTAGACCGCGCGGATGACGCGCCGCATGATCTTGGCATTGCGCGTGCGCGGCAGATCGCGGACGAAGATGATGTCGTGCGGCGCGAGCGCCTTGCCCATCTCGCTCACAACTTGATTCCTCAATTCGAGCCGCAGCGCGTCGGTCGGCGCGTAATTCGGCTTGAGGATGCAAAAGCAGACGACGGTCTCGCCCTTCACTTCGTCCGGGATGCCTATGGCGGCGGATTCTTGCACTGCCGGATTCTTGACGAGCGCGGATTCCACTTCGGCGGGACCGAGGCGCTTGCCGGCGACCTTGATCACATCGTCCGAACGTCCGAGGATATACCACAGGTCGTCGTCGTCCACCGCTGCCCAATCGCCGTGCACCCACACGTTCGGAAAGCGCGACCAATACGCCTGAAGGTATCGCTCCGGGTCTTGCCAAAAACCGCGCGTCATCCCGATCCACGGTTTGCGAATCACCAGTTCGCCGACTTGACCGCGCACTGATTTCCCATCTTCATCGACAACATCGGCTGCCATTCCCGGCAGGGGACCTGAAAACGCGCACGGCTTGAGCGGCTTGAGCCAATTTCCCATCACGATGCCGCCCGAAATTTCTGTGCCGCCAGAGTAATTGATGATCGGCAGTTTGCTGCCGCCGACCGTGTTGAACAGCCACAGCCACGGCGTTGGATTCCACGGCTCGCCAGTGGACGCGAACGCGCGCAGCGACGAAACATCGTGCCGCTTGATCGGTTCGTCGCCGAATTTCATCAACGCGCGAATCAGCGTCGGCGAGACGCCGAGCAGCGTGACACCGTGCCGCTCGACCATTTGCCACAGGCGATCCGGCGCGGGATAATCCGGCGCGCCATCGTAGAACATCATCGTCCCACCCAAGAGTAGCGTGCCGAAAACTTCCCACGGTCCCATCATCCAGCCCATATCGGTCATCCAATAGAGCGTGTCGTAATCGTGCAGGTCGAGTCCGTGCATCATATCCTGCGCGGCTTTGATCGGGAAACCGCAGTGCGTGTGTACCGCGCCCTTTGGTCGCCCGGTGGTGCCGGACGTGTAAATGAGCATCAGCGGGTCTTCGGCGTCGGTGCGCTCGGTCGGCGCTGCCGGCGGTTGATGCGCGATGATGTCATCCCAGTTGTGGTCGCGCCCGGCGCGCATCGGCGCGTCGATGCCCGCGCGAGGATAGACGATGACGTGCTGGATGGCGCAGCGTCCGGTCGCTTCGGCTTGGGCAATCGCGTCGTCCGCGACCGGCTTCATCGGCGCGATCTGCCCGCGTCGATACGCCGCGTCCGCGGTGAACAAGGCGCGCGCGCCGGAATCCACCAGGCGCGTCGCCACCGCGCCCGCGCCGTAGCCGGAGAAGAGCGGCAGAATGACGCCGCCGATTTTGACGATCGCGAGGAATGCCACCGCAATCTCCGGCGTCATTGGCATATACAAGCCGATCACGTCGCCTTTGCCCAAACCCAGCGCGCGCAAGCCGTTCGCCATCCGATTGACTTGCCGAAACAAATCGCCGTACGTAAGCACGCGGGTCGCGCCTTCCTCGCCTTCCCAGCGAATCGCTGCGCGATTTTGCGTCGGCGTGCCGATCCACTTGTCGAGCGCGTTGTGGACGATGTTCATTTTGCCGCCGACGCACCACTGCGTCCACGGCGCGCCTTTCGACAGATCGACGACTTGTTTGTACGGTTCGTAGAATTCGATGCCCAGGTCGTCGAGCACGGCGTTCCAAAACCATTCAAGGTCATCGGTCGAGCGCCGCATCAGTTCGTTGAGCGAGTTGATGTTGTGGCGGTCCATAAACCGTTTGAGGTGTGTGCGCTCGATCTGCTCCGGCGTTGGACGCCAGACGATTTCGCCGCCGAAATCAAATTCTTCCATTCTCGATTCCTCCGCGCCAAGTTGAGTCGATCCAATTATACCGCATAATTCGCACTGCGGCGCATTGAAAAGTCGACGATGTTGGCGCGCAAAACCTGGATGCCTTCTCCCGGTTGTCAAGGTTCCGTCCAAGCCGTGTTGCGCGAGATTTACGCTTTGCCGGTTTTGATGTATAATCGAATCACTTCCGATGAAACCACACGATAACTCCGCGACTCACATTCTCTTTGCCGATCAAGACGTCGTCCTGTGCGTTTCGGCGCGACGCGCGCTCCAGCGCGTTGGCTTTGCGGTCACCCTCGCGCACGATGGCGCGGATGCGCTCGACCGTTTTTGGCGCGATCCGTTCGACTTGGTCGTCGTCGGCGCGGCGCTGCCCGCGCGCAACGGACTGCAGGTCTTGCGCGAAATCAAAAAGAGCAGCCCGGCAACGCCGGTCATTCTCATCGGCGATTTGCCCTCCGAACTGAGCGCGCTGGCGCAAAAAGAGGGCGCGTCGGCGTACCTGCCCATCCCCACCGACAGTTTCGACGAACTCATCAACGCCATCGACCGCGCGATTATGCTGCGGGAGACGCTGCCTCCGCCACTGCCGCCAGTCGAGCCGCCGCCGGTCGAGCCGCCGCCGGCAATCGACGAAACCGAGCAGATCGCTACGCTGCGCGAACTGATCGAAGCCATTCCGTATGGTACCTTGCCGGAATCGATCCAGCTGTTGCTCCAGGCGTGCGCCGATACCGTGCATGCCGTCCATGCTGTTCTCTTGCTTGCCGATTCTGAAAGCGGCTTGCAATTGCACGACGCGATTGGATTTGGCGATCAGACCTCCGCCGCGCGCGATTTCGTTCGGCACGTCGGCGATGCGTTCGCGTGGCGCGTCGCGACCGAGCGCCGCACGCTCGTCGATTATGAGCCGGCGTTTGCGAGCGAAGCGCCGAAAGGTTTTATCGGCACGCCGCTGCTCTTGCGCGGGCAAGTGTTGGGCGTTCTGGTTGCGTATCCGCTCCCCAACCATCCCGTCGATCCCGCCAGCGTTGCCTGGTTGGAGACCTTTGCGGCGCAAGGCGCGCTCGCCATCCAATTGTCGCGGTTGGACGACGAGAACAAACGCCTCTCGCCGATCGATCCGCTCACGGGCGCGCTCAAGCCCAACGTTTTTCTCGATCTCGCCGAACGCGAATTTCGGCGGAGTTGGCGCTATAACCAACCCGTCAGCGCGATCGTGGTCGATGTGGATGGGATGCACGATATTAACGCGCGCGGCGGAGAGGAGTTTGGCGATTTGGTGCTGCGCCATATCGCCACCGTGTGCCGCAACACGATGCGCTCCATCGATCTGGTGGGACGCTATGAAGGGGATTCTTTCGCGCTGTTGCTGCTGATGACCGATCGCACGGGCGCAAAGAATGCGGCGGAACGCTTGCGCGCCGGCGTCGGTTCGATCCATCTATCGGACGCGCAAGGCGCGGTGCGCGTCACCGCGACGCTGGGCGTATGTTCGTATCCGCGCGATAATTGCGCGTCGATTTTCGATCTGCTGAATATGACGAAGGAAGCGCAGCGCGCCGCGCGGCGTACCGGCGCGAACCAAATCGTCCAGGTGTGATCCCGCGCCGGCAGTTGTCAGAGTGCCGTATGCCAGAGAAACCCTCCCCTGATCCCAAGTCCTTTCCGATCGACACATATCCGGAACCGATTTCCCCGCCCGAATCGATCAAGCCCAAGAACATCGATGAACTGCCGCTGGGGTACGCCGAACTTGCCGCGCTGCACAGCGCGACGACGCGCCTGAACGCGACGCTCGAATGGGAGCCGCTGCTCAAAGAAACGCTCGACGCGGCGATTCAACTGGCGCGCGCCGATGACGGCGTGTTGATGATGGTCGACGACGTTTCAGACGATCTCTACGTGGCAGCCGCGCCAAATTTCCCGGACGCGGTAGCAGCGCGGACGCGCATCAAGCCCGACGAAGGCGCGGTGGGACTCGTGGCGCGGCAGCTCGGACTGTTGCTGCTCACCAGTCGCGCCCAGATCGCGGAATGTCCGGCGTTCCTGCCGAAAGACCAGCTCGCGTCGGTGCTGTGCGCGCCGCTCCACCATCCGTGCGCGTGCGATGAGCCGGAAATGCTGGGCATCCTCATTCTGATTCGGCGCGTCGGATCGCCGGATTTGACCCACGACGACGCGCGCCTTATTCGCGAATTCTGCGCGCCCGCCAGCGCCGCGCTGCAGAATGCGCGCTGTTATCGAAAAATGCAGCGGCGCGCGGTCCAGCTCAAAAACTTTGTGGAGATCAGCCAGAATCTGATGGCGAGTCTTCAGGTGGACGTGGTGCTCCGCTCGATCATCGACCGGGCGGTCGAGTTGCTCGGCTGCCAAGCCGGTTCGCTGCTGATGGTCGATCCGGAAACCAGCGAACTCGTTTTCAAGGTCGTGGTGGGACCGGCGGAATCGAAATTGATCGGCACGCGGTTGCCGCCCGGCGCGGGCATTGCCGGCGCGGTGGCGCAAACCGGCGCGCCGCTCATCGTCAATCATGCTAAAGCCGACCCGCGTCATTATGGCGAAGTGGACGCGAGCACCGCGCTCACGACGCAGGCGTTGTTGTGCGTGCCGCTGATGGATACCAGCCGCGCGATCGGCGTGGTCGAAGTGATGAACAAGACGAGCGGCGTGCCGTTCGACGAGGAAGACCGGGACTTGCTCGCCGCATTTGCGCTGCAGGGTGCGATCGCGCTGAAGAACGCGCAGCTGTACACCGATCTGAGGAACACGTTTGCGGATACCGTCCGCCTCATCGCCAATGCGGTTGAGGCGCGCGACCAGTACACGCGCGGTCATACCGGTCGTGTGACCCAACTGGCAATCGAAACCGCGCGCGAACTGGGCTGGTCGCGCGAGCAGATCGAGATTCTGGAGATTGGCGCGCTGCTGCACGACATCGGCAAGATTGGAATCTCCGACGCGATCTTGCGCAAGCCCGATGATTTGACGCCGGACGAATACAAAGAAATGATGCGTCACCCGGTCGTCGGCGCGAAGATGCTGGAAGGGGTGGCGGCTCTGCGTCCGATGCTGCCGTACATCCTGTACCATCAGGAACGCTACGACGGCTTGGGGTATCCGTTTGGACTGCGCGGCAACGAAATCCCGCTGGAGGGGCGGATTCTCGCGGCGATCGATACGTTCGACGCGATGACGTCCAATCGCCCGTACCGCAACGGCTTGAGCGAAGAAGAGGCGATTGCGGAAATCATGCGGAATCGCGGCACGCAGTTCGATCCGGATGTGGTGGACGCGTTGCTGCGCGCGCTGCAAAGCCGCAAGGCGAACGGCTAGCCGGCGCGTCGCGATAAAAATCCGTTGTGACTGCACCGCGCTATGAATACCATCATTCAAGAACCGGTCGTTCAATCTGAATCTACCCTGTCTACTGACGCGCCGATGATCGCGCATCCGTGGGAAGATTTTGATGCGGTGATGCGACACGCCAACCGCGCGCGTGCCTCGGGCGATTTCCAGCGCGCGTACGTGTTCTACACGCGCGCGATTGAGTTGGATCCCAATTCCGCGCCGGCGTGGGTGGGCAGGGCGTCCACCACGTCGAACATGGACGAGGCGATTGTCGCGTGGGGTTACGCGCTCGCGCTGATGCCGGATGGCGAAGCGCGCGCGATGCTGGGCGCGTGCGTTTCGGAAAAGATCAAGCAAGCCGGCGGTGAGGAAGCCAAGTCGCTCGTGATGTTGGGGCGGAGACTGGCGGAGGCGGGGCAGTGGCTTTGGGCGCATCGATTGTTTGCGCGCGCGACTGAAATCGCTCCTTCCAATGATGAAGCGTGGGTGTGGCGCGCCGGCGTTTCTGGCGACGCTGCGGAGACGGCGGAGTGTCTCAACAAGGCGCTGGAAGTCAATCCGCGGAACGCGCAGGCAAGGGCGGGCTTGCAGTGGATCGAATCGAAACAAGCCCGCGCGCCGGCGCGTGCCGTTGCGTCCGGCGACGCGACGCTTGCGCTGGAAGAAGGACAGTGCGTGCTTCAGTGCGGCGAGCCGGCGCGCGCTTACGAGCATTTTGCGCGCGCGACCGAACTTGATCCTCAGAACGTGTCGGCGTGGTTTTGGCGCGGCAGTACCGCGCCGACAATCGAAGAGGCGTTGATGTGCATGGATCGCGTCCTTGCGCTCAAGCCGGAGGACGATGAGGCGAAGGAGGCGCGCTGGTGGCTGCGCGTGCGGCAGTTACGCGAGCGCGCGCCAGCGCGGGCAAGTCGCCCACCGGCTCTGCCGACGAGCGAGCCGTCCGCCGCACCCGTACCGCCGCGACCGCGGAGCATCGTTCCGATTTTGGCGGCGCTGGTCGCGGCGGCGTTAGTGTTCGGTTTGATCGTTTGGCTTGTGGTCAGCCAGTACGCAGGATTCTTGAGATGAAGGCATTCCAGTTGTCTCTTTCTGAGTTGGCACCCGATTCGCTGCGGAGCAGATTAGAGGGTTACCCAAGACGCCCATGTTGATCGATTGCGGCTGCCTAATATTTGACGGCTTGCCCTGAACCCAGTAGAATGAATTTATCCAAGTAGGTCAATGAACCAGCGATCGTGCTTGCGATGACTGGTTTGACGCAAAGATCAACGCAATGTGACGTGGCTCTGGGAAGGGGCCTCTTCCGCGCAGGACTAGGCGGGGAGGTCTTTTTGTTTGGAGAGGAACGCGATGAGACTCGGACTGGCGCTGGGCGGCGGCGGCGCGAAGGGTATGGCGCACATCGGCGTGTTGCGTGTGCTAGACGCCGCGCGCGTGCCGATCCACGTCGTTGTTGGCACGAGCGCGGGTGCGATTGCCGGCGCGCTCTACGCCGCCGGCAAATCGCCGGATGAGATAGACGCGGCGGTTCGCCGGCTACGGCTGCAGCAACTGCTGCCGCGCGACCGGACTGGGATGGGGCTGTTCAGCACGGCGGGCATCCACCAACTTATCGACGCGGCGATCGGCGATGGGAAGCGCATTGAGGATTTGCCGCGCGCGTTTGCCGCGATCGCCGTGGATATGGAGTCGGGCGAAGAAATCGTCATAGAGTCTGGGCGCGTCGCGGATGCGGTCAGCGCGAGCGCGGCGTTTCCCGGCTTATTCGCGCCGGCGCAGATTGACGGTCGTTGGTTTTTCGACGGCGGCGTGAGCGATCCCGTCCCGTTCGGCGCGGCGCGCCGGCGCGGTGCGGACCGCGTCATCGCGGTCGATCTGGGCGCGGACGAGCCAGTGCTCACCGGCGCGCCCGCACGCCACCGCAACGAATTGTTTTATCGGCTGCTCCTCGCGGCGACGAACCAAAAGGCGATGCGCGTCGCCGGGCGCGCGATCGGCATTATGAGCAAGGAGATCCGACTGCAACGCTTGCGCGAGTCGCCGCCCGATTTGATTCTTCAGCCCGACGTGCGCGACGTCGGCTTGATCGACTTGGACCTCGCGGATGAATGTATCGCCGCTGGCGAGCAAGCCGCGCGCGCCGCGCTGCCGCAGATCGAGAAATTGATCGCGCTGCCGGAGTGGCGCTATCGCGCGCAGCGAATGATCGAACGCGCACATGGTCGGACGCCATTTTTGACCGTTCGGTAACGCAACTTGGACGTGATGGTGATACACTGATCGTATTCCGATTAACGTTAAACTCGGAGGTAGAGTGACGCAAGTTTCAATGGAGGCGCAAGTCCGCGAAAAAGGAATTGCCGCCGGTAGTTCAGTCGCTGCTGCGATTTTCCTGACGACGATGAAGCTCGCCATTGGCTTGATGACGGGCAGTCTGGGCATTCTCGCCGAAGCCGCGCACTCCGCGCTCGATCTGGTGGCGGCGCTCATCACGTTCTTCGCCGTACGTGTCAGCGACCGTCCGGCGGACGAGACGCATCTCTACGGTCACGGCAAGGTCGAAAACCTCAGCGCGCTCGCGGAGACCGCGCTCCTTCTCATCACCTGCATCTGGATTATCTATGAAGCCGTTGATCGGCTGTTTGTCCATGTCACGGCAGTTGATCCGAGCATTTGGGCGTTCTTGACGATGGGCGTGTCCATCCTCATCGATTTCTCGCGGTCGCGGCTGCTCGCGCGCGCGGCGAAGAAATACAACAGCCAGGCGCTGGAGGCGGACGCGCTGCATTTCAGCACCGATATCTGGAGTTCCTCCGTCGTCATCGTGGGGCTGGCGCTCGTCAAGTTTGGTGAATTGACCGGGCTGCAATCGATCTTCGTGCGCGCGGACGCGGTGGCGGCGCTAGTCGTTGCGCTCATTGTTATACTGGTCAGTTTGCGGTTAGGCAAGCGCACGATCGATGCGCTGCTCGACCGCGCGCCGAGCGGACTGGCGGAACGGATTGTCAGCGTGGTCGGACGCGTCGATGGCGTGCAGCGCGTGACGCAGACGCGCGTGCGCGGCTCCGGCAATCAGGTTTTCGTCGATCTGCGCGTCGCGGTGCCGCGCCATCTGTCCTTTGAAGAAAGCCACGCGGTCACGCACACTGTGCAGGAGGCGGTGCGTGCGGTTTCGCCGAATGCCGATGTTGTCGTGCACGCGGTCCCGACGGCGGAGAACGAAGGCGTGCTGGAACGCGTTGAAGCGGTCGCCGCGCGCGGGCATTTCGCCGTGCACAACATCACGACGCACGTGACCAAGAGCGGCATGTGGACCGATCTCGACCTGGAGGTGGATCCGACGATTACGTTCGAGCGCGCGCACGCGACAGCGACCGACCTGGAAACGCAGCTGCGCGCGGAACTGGGGCAGGACAAGAGTATGGACGCGCCGCATCAGGTTGCCGACATCAACGTTCACATCGAGCCGCGCGCGCTGGAGTTGGTGACCGGCATGGAACTCAAGCCCGGTGACACGTCGCCGTACCTCGAACAGATCGCGGCGATCACGCGCGAGATTCCGCACGCGCGCGAATGTCAGGACGTGGCGATACAGCAGCTCGACGGCAAGGTGTACCTCGCGCTGCACTTGCTCATCGACGCCGACCAATCGATCGCGGATGTGCACAGCATTTCGGAGGAGATGGAAAATCGGCTACGCCGCCAGTTTCCGCAGCTGGGACGCGTCGTCATTCACGCCGAGCCATATCAGAAATCGAAAGCGCCAAGCCGCAAATGAGATTGCGATGAACAACCCATCGGATGATTTGTTTGACATCAATGGCATTGTCGGACTCTCTGAAGCCGACGCGACCAATCGGCTGAAGGAAGAAGGATACAACGAACTTCCGTCCGCCAAGCCGCGCAATATTTTCGCGATTGCGCTGGAAGTGGTGAAGGAAGCGATGTTCCTTCTGCTGCTTGCCTCCGGCGCGATCTATTTCTTGCTGGGCGATGTGCAGGAAGGGCTGATCCTGCTCAGTTTCGTTTTCCTTATCATCGGCATTACGCTTTATCAGGAGCGCAAGACCGAGCGCGCGCTGCAAGCCCTGCGCGATCTCTCCAGCCCGCGCGCGCTCGTGATCCGCGACCGGCAGCAAAAGCGCATCGCCGGACGCGACGTGGTGAGCGGCGACATGGTTGTGCTGGCTGAAGGCGATCGTGTACCTGCCGACGCGGTCGTTCGTCTCTGCACGAATCTGTCGGTCGACGAATCGCTCCTGACCGGCGAATCGGTGCCGGTCCGCAAGGCACGCGGGGATGGCGCGATGGAGATGGGGCGACCTGGCGGCGACGATCTGCCGTTCGTCTATTCCGGCACGCTGATCGTCAAAGGTCGCGGTGTGGCGGAAGTCCGCGCGACCGGCGTTCGCACCGAGATCGGCAAGATCGGCAAGGCGCTGAAAAGCGTCGAGCCGGAAAAGACCTCGCTGCAAAAGGAAATCGCGCGGCTCGTGCGTAGTCTGGCGATTGCGGGTCTCGCGCTCTGCGCGGTCGTCGTCGTCGTGTACGGACTAACGCGCGGCAACTGGCTGGATGGTCTGCTCGCCGGCGTCGCCATGGCGATGGCGATGCTGCCGGAAGAATTTCCGGTCGTACTGACGATCTTCCTCGCGCTCGGCGCGTGGCGCATCTCGCAAAAGCGCGTGCTGACGCGGCGCGTGCCGACCATCGAAACGCTTGGCTCGGCGACGGTGCTGTGCGTGGACAAGACTGGCACGCTGACGATGAACAAGATGTCGGTGCGCCAATTCTACGTCAACGGCAAGTTTTGCGATGTGAACGATCACCCCAAAGGCGCGCTGCCGGAGCACTTTCACCGCATCGCCGAGTTCAGCATTCTCGCCAGCCACCGCGATCCATTCGATCCAATGGAAATCGCGTTCAAGGAATCCGGTGAGTGCTACCTGGCGGACACGGAGCACCTGCACGCGGATTGGACGCTGGTGCGCGAATATCCCTTGTCGCCGAAACTATTGGCGATCTCGCACGTCTGGAAGTCGCCGGACGGCGCGCACTATGTTATCGCCGCGAAAGGCGCGCCGGAAGCCATTGCCGACCTGTGCCATTTCACATCGGAACAACTGGACGATCTGTCTGACAAAATCAGCGTGATGGCGAACGAGGGCTTGCGCGTCCTCGGCGTGGCGCGCGCGTATTTTGAGCAAACCGATTTGCCGGACGCGCAGCACGATTTCGACTTTGAATTTCTGGGGCTGGTTGGTTTAGCAGACCCGGTGCGTCCGACGGTACCGGCGGCGGTGCGCGAATGTTACACCGCCGGCGTCCGCGTCGTGATGATTACCGGCGATTATCCCGGCACCGCGCAGAGCATCGCGCGGCAGATCGGCTTGACGCCGATGGACGAGGTGATCACCGGACCCGAACTCGACCAGATGGACGACGCAGAATTGCAGACGCGCGTCAAGACCGTCAACATCTTTGCGCGGGTCGTGCCGGAGCAAAAGCTGCGGCTCGTCAATGCGCTCAAAACCAACGGCGAGATCGTCGCGATGACCGGCGACGGCGTGAACGACGCGCCCGCGCTGAAATCCGCGCACATCGGCATCGCGATGGGTGGGCGCGGCACCGATGTCGCGCGCGAAGCCGCCGCGCTCGTCCTGCTCGACGACGACTTTTCGTCGATCGTGCAGGCGATTCGCTCGGGTCGCCGCATCTTCGACAATATTCGCAAGGCGATGGCGTACATCTTTGCGATCCACGTTCCCATCGCGGGAATGTCGTTGATCCCGGTCTTGTTCAATCTGCCGCTGGTGCTGCTGCCGGTTCACATCGTTTTTATGGAGATGATCATCGACCCGGCGTGCTCGATTGTGTTTGAGGCGGAGCCGGAAGAGGCGAACGTGATGAATCGTCCGCCGCGCGATCCCAAAGAGCCGCTGTTCGGATTGAAGACGATTGCGCTCAGTCTGCTGCAAGGCGCGGTCGTCTGCCTCATCGTGCTGGCAGTCTACGTCGTCACGCTCCGTACGGGGAGCGGCGCGCTGGAAGCGCGCGCGATGACTTTTACCACGCTGATCTTCGCGAACCTGGGATTGATTCTGACGAATCGTTCGTGGACGCATACGATTCTGGCGACGCTGAACGCGCCGAACGGCGCGCTGTGGAAGATACTGCTCGGCGCGGTGGTTTTTCTCGGCTTGGTGCTGTACGTGCCGTATCTGCAAGACCTGTTCAGTTTTTCGACGTTGCACCTCAACGACGTGACGATTGCGCTGATGGCTGCCGTCGCGAGTATCTTGTGGTTTGAAGCGTTCAAGATGATTAGCCGCGCGTCGCGCGTGACGGAGTCGAACTGACGATTGGCGGCATAGGGGGCACCGTGGGAGATCAACCGACTGTCGAACAAGTGATGACGCGCGATCCGGCGACGGTCGCGCCCAACGATTCGATCCGCGTCGCGATCGACCGGATGCGCGAGAAGCAATGCCGCCGTTTGCCGGTGGTGGACGGAGGCAAACTCGTCGGCATTGTCACCGACCGCGATTTGCGCCGCGCGACAAATTCGCCGCTGGTCTTGCGCGAGCGGTGGTACGACGAATTCATGCTCGATCACATTCCGGTGCGCGCGTGCATGACCGAGCAGCCGGTTACCATCACGCCGCGTGCCTTGATCGTCGATGCGGCAAAGCTAATGCGCGATCACAAATTTGGCGGGCTGCCGGTCGTGGACGGCGCGCGGCTGGTCGGAATTGTGACGGAGACGGATTTGCTGAATTATCTGATCCAAGCGTTAGAACGTTCAAATGTTTGAGCGTTGAAGCGTGAGTTTGCCAATGACCGAACTGCGCTGGTACGGTTGGGGCGACGCAGCGAAAACCTACGCGCTGAATCATCGCCCCGACGCGTGGAAGTTTCTGTGCGCCGCGCTGGACTTGGGTGGCGAGGAACGCTTCCCGCCGTGCGATTTTGACAGCATCAACCTGCGCTCGCCGCGCATCGACGAAACGACGCTGCTGATGGCATTGGCAACTGACTTGCGCCCAACGTCAACGCCGGCGGAAGCGTTTGTCCGGAACGACAAACGCGTGCGCGTGCTGCACGCGTACGGACGCAGCTATCGCGACCTCATCCGCTTGCGGCGCGGCGAAATTCTCAATCCGCCGGATGCGGTCGTCTTTCCCGCGACAGAAGATCAAGTCGTTCGCTTGATTCAATTCTGCGTCGATAAAAATATCGCGCTCGTTCCATTCGGCGGCGGATCGAGCGTCGTCGGCGGCGTCGAGCCGCGCGGCGAGCGCGTGACCGTCACGCTCGACCTCGCGCGATTGAATCGATTGATCGCGCTCGACGCAGTGTCACAGACCGCGACCATCGAGGCGGGCATCCTCGGTCCCGATCTGGAACGCGAGCTGAACGCACACGGCTTGACGCTCGGGCACCTGCCGCAGTCGTTTGAGTTCTCGACGCTCGGCGGATGGATTGCGACGCGCGGCGCGGGTTTGGCATCGACCAAGTATGGTAAAATAGAAGCGATGACGGTGAGCGCGCGCGTCGCGACGCCGCGCGGCATCGTCGAAACGCGCGCCGCGCCGGCAACGGCGGCGGGTCCGTCGTTCCTGCAACTGGTCATCGGCAGCGAGGGAACGCTGGGCGTCATCACGCAGGCGACGATGCGTCTGCACGAGTTACCTAAGGCGAGCGATTACCGCGCGCTGCTGTTCAAGCGCTTTGGCGATGGCGTCGTCGCAATCCGCGATATGCTGCAAAGCGATATTGCGCCGGCAACCGTGCGGCTGTCCGACGAGGACGAGACGCGCAGTTTCTTTTCGCTGCGCGAGGCATCGACGGGCTGGAAAGGATTCACGGAGCGCATTGGCATCCGCGCGGTCACCGCGCTGGGCTATTCGTTCGAGCGCGGCGCGCTGATGATTCTTGGTTTCGAGGGCAGCGCAGACGCGGTGAGCGCGGAGCAAGCGCGCGGGCTGGCAGTCTGCCGAGCGCACGGCGCGTTCGATCTAGGACACGGCGTCGCGCGCGCCTGGCTGCGCGATCGGTACGAGACGCCGTACCTGCGCGACGTCCTGATGGATCGCGGCGTGCTGGTCGATACGCTGGAGACGGCGACGACGTGGGAGAATCTGGAACGACTCCACGGCAAACTCGCGGCGGCGATCGCAGACGCTGCCGCGTCCACCGGCGCGCGCGCGCTGGTGATGACGCACGTCTCGCACTGCTATCGCGACGGCGCGAGTCTGTACGTCACGTTTCTCGCGCGGATGGCGCGCGGCAAAGAGATCGAGCAATGGGAAACGATCAAGCGCGCGGCAACCGATTGCATCATGGCAAACGGCGGCACGCTCACCCACCATCACGGCGTTGGCTACGAGCACGCGCCGTGGATGGAGAAAGAGATCGGCGCGCGGGGCATGGACGCACTCCGCGCGGTGAAGCAAGCGCTGGATCCAAACGATATTATGAATCCAGGAAAAATCTTTCAATAGTCAATGTTCAGTATCCAGTATACAGTCTTCTGACGGCAGTCTCTAATCTGATTACTGAATACTGAAAACTGATTACTGACGACTGGCATTGAGGAAATCATGACAGTACAACCCAACGGTGAATTTTCGGCAAAGACGCGGCTGGCGAATTTGCAGCAGTTGCGGCAGGACGTGTACGACATTCTGATCGTCGGCGGCGGCATTACTGGCGCGGGCGTCGCGCGTGACGCGGCGATGCGCGGCTATAAGGTCGCGCTGATCGACAAGGGTGATTTTGCGAGCGGCACGTCGAGTAAATCGTCCAAACTGGTGCACGGCGGCGTGCGCTATCTTGAACTGTTCGAGTTTGGCTTGGTGTTTGAGGCGAGCCGCGAGCGCCGCACACTATGGCAGATCGCGCCGCATTTGGTGCAGCCGCTGCCGTTCCTCTTTCCGGTCTATCGCGACGCGCGCTGGCCCGCGTGGATGATCGACATCGGGCTATGGATGTACGACGGACTCGCGCTCTTCCGCAATTTCAAGCGACACGAGATGTTTTCGAATCCGGAGATCGCGCGGCGGATGCAGGGCATCGACGTTCGTAACATCAACGGCGGCGCGCACTATTACGACGGACAGGTGGACGACGCGCGGCTCACGCTCGAAACGATCCGCGCGGCGCACCGACACGGCGCGGTAATCGCCAGTTATACGCAAGTGGACGCGCTGTCGAAGAAAGATGGCAAGGTGGTGGGTGTGCAGGCGCACGATACGCGGCGCGGCGGTACGCTGGATATTCACGCGCGGGTTGTCGTCAACGCGACCGGACCGTGGACTGACACCTTGCTGCAGCTCGACGATCCGCGCGCGCCGCGCCGGATGCGTCCGACGAAAGGGGTTCACCTCTTCGTCCCGCGCGAGAAAATCGGCGGCGACAGCGCGGTGGCGTTTCCGAGTTACACCGACGGTCGCTTGATGTTTGTGATTCCCTGGGGCAATTTCTCCATCGTCGGCACGACCGATACCGATTTCAGCGGTGATCCAGATCACGTCTACGCAGACGCGGCGGATGTCGATTACGTGATCGCGGCAGCGCAGCACGCGTTCCCCGGCGCGCCGCTGAAAAGATCGGACGTGATTAGCACGTACGCCGGCTTGCGCCCGTTGGTGGCGCAGCAAGGCAAAAGCGCGACCAAGACCTCGCGCGAGCACGAAATCTGGACGACCGCGTCCGGTCTGGTGACGATTGCCGGCGGCAAACTGACGACGTACCGCTCGATGGCGGAAGAGTTGGTGAATCTGGTGGAAAAGCGGCTGCGCGCGGAATACAACATCGCGCCGCAGTCCAAGTGTATGACCGCGCGCACACCGCTCGTCGAAGTCAACGACACGACAACGGCGGATGGCTTGCCGCCGGAAGTGATCGAGCACCTCCATCACGCGCACGGACCGGAAATGAACCGCGTGCTGGACATCGCCCGGCGCGATCCGCAGCTGGCTCAGCCAATGATCGAAGGACTGCCGTACATCTGGGCGGAAGTGCCGTACGCCATCGAGCAGGAGATGGCGATGACGACGACCGACATCCTGGAGCGCCGCATGCACATTCTCAACGAGTCGCGCGATATGGGAATGCGCGTCGCGCCGCAAGTCGCCGCGCGCCTCGGCGATTTCCTCGACTGGGACAAGACCGAGATCGAGCGCGAACTGCGGGCATACCAGGAACGAGTCGCGCAGGCGTCAGCGTTCAGCACGTGACGGCAGAGCACGAGACCACTCCGCGCGACCAACGCGTCAACCTATCTATCCTCGGAGCGACGGCGTTTCTGCGCGGCGCGCACACCAGCGCGTACGGCGTCATCTGGCAGCCGTTCGTGTTGAGTCTGGGCGCGTCGATGCCAACGCTAGGTTTGCTGAACAGTCTCGGTGGGATGAACGGGATCGTCACCACACTGGTTCAACCGCTGGGCGGCTGGTTCGCCGACCAGTTGGGACGCAAACCCTTCATCCTTCTCGCGAGTCTCGCCTACGTCATCGGCTACGCGCTTTTCTGGCTGTCCGGCGCGCTGAACTTTTGGACGCTGCTTTTGCTCGGCGTGTTCGCGCTGGGCATCTCGGCGCTGGCGAATCCGGCGCGAACTTCGATGACCGCCGAGTCGGTGAGCGAGCGGCACGGCAGCGCGTTCAGCGCGATCGTGCTTGCCGGAATGCTGCCGGGCATCGTCGTGCCCGCGCTCGCCGGTGCGCTGGCGGACCGATTCGGTTACATCAGCATCTTTCCGATCTGTCTCGCGCTCGAAGCCATCGGCTTGTTCCTTGCGTGGCGGTACCTGCGCGAAACGCGCGCGTCGACCGGCATCGACGTGGGCTGGCGCGAGATCAGCCGCGCGATGTTGCGCGCGATCGTTCCGCCCCGAGAACTGCTCGGCTTTTTCATCGCCGTCGCCGGCGATTCGTTTGCCTGGGGTATCGGCTGGGGTTTGCTCTACGGAATGATCACCGAGACGTACCATTTCTCGGCGGAACAGCTCGGAATCATGTCGAGCGTCATGTCGCTGGCGTGGGCGATCATGCAAATGCCGATTGGGCGGTATATCGATCAGCACCGCACCAAGTGGATGATGGTTTTCTCGGAAGCACTGGGCATCCCGCTGATGCTGATCTGGATTACGCAGACACAATTCGAGGTGTTCGTCGCGTCGCAAATTCTCTTTGCGGCGTCGGCGGCGACCTGGGTGCCGACGGTCAGCACGTACCTGACGCGCGAGGTGAGCGCGGCGGAGCGCGCCGAAGCGTTTGGACGGCTCAACATGTTTCGCGGTTTGATCGCGTTCCCCGCGTCGATCCTCGGCGGCGTGCTGTACGCGTGGGGCGGATTGCGCGCGCCGCTGATCGCGAATCTCATCGGATCGTTCCTGGTCGTCATGATTCTCGCGCTGTTCGTGCGCGAGTCCGCGCGCAGACCAGAAATCGGTTCATGACGGGTCTTGCGGCGAAGGAGGCGATGATGTTGGACATCCTGTTGACCGAAGAACAGCGGAAACTACGCGACGAGGCGCGCGCGTTTGCGCGCGAGGTGCCGCGCCAACTCCTGATCGATATGGACGCCGACCAAGTGCGCTATCCGCGCGAGTATTTGCAGAATCTCGCCGCGCGGCGTTTGCTCGGCGTCCGCTTTCCCGAAGAGTTTGGCGGACGCGGGCTGAACTGGTCGTTCGAGGTGCTCGCGCTCGAAGAGATCGGCGTGCTGGGCGCAAGTCTCGCGTGCCTCTACTCGTTGCCGTCGATTGTCGGCGAGGCGATCAATGTGTTTGGCACCCGCGCGCAAAAAGACAAGTATTTACGCGCCGCGCTCGAAGCGAAGCTGACGGTCGCAGAGGCGCTGACCGAACCGCGCGGCGGCTCGGATTTCTTCGGCGCGACGACGCGCGCGACGCGCGACGGTGACGGGTACGTGTTGAACGGGCAGAAACGATTCATCGTCGGCGCGGAAGGTGCGGACTATTTCCTCGTCTACGCGCGCACCGGCGACAAGCCGCGTGACATTAGCGCGTTCATCGTCGAGCGCGGCGCGGGCGTGGAGGTGCAGCACGTTTACGGCTTGATGGGGACGCGCGGCGGCGGTACCGGGCGCGTCTATTTCCGCGACGCGCGTGTGCCGGCGGAGAATCTGGTTGGGCGCGAGAATGGCGCGGAAGAGATTTTCAACCAGATGATGATTCCCGAACGGATGACGAGCGCGGCGGGCGCGCTTGGTCTGGCGCGCGCCGCCATCGAGATCGCTGCGCGGTACGCGGACCGGCGGCGCGCGTTCGGGCAGAAGATCCGCGAGTTTGAAGGCGTCAGTTTCCAGATCGCCGAGAGCGTTACGCGGCTCGACGCGGCGCGCGCGCTCACGCACGAGACCGCGCGTGCTATCGACGCGGGGGACGAGCCGCGGCGCGTGCGGCGGCTGGTGTCCGAATCGAAAAAATTCGCGACGACGATGGCGTGGGATGTGGTGAATGCGGCGATGCAGGTGATGGGCGGCATCGGCTACACCAACGTCTATCCTATCGAGCGATTGCTGCGCGACGCGCGGCTGATGATGATCTGGACGGGGACGAACGAGATTATGGACCTCGTGATCCAGCACGAGTACTACAAGGAACTATTCGCCGCCAAGCCAACCGCGCGCGACGTGGAGTTGGACGCGGTGAACGCTGAAACCGAAGGAGAAAAAGTTTACGAATGACAACACCGATGCATGAAAAGATGGTCGCGCAGGTTGCCGCGCAGCGCGCGGAACTGCGCCAGCGCGACCCGCGCGAGATTGCCGTGCGCGCGGGCGTGGAATTCAGCGCGGGCGTGTTGCGTGTCAAATTCTACGGCGAGACGCACATCATCACTTTTCCTGAACTTACTGTTCGCGTCGAGGCGACCGGCAAGGAGTGCGGGCTGAATCGTTCCAGCATGTTCTTTTACTATCTGCTGACCGCTGACGGCGTGCCGCTCGCGGGCAAATGGCTCGCGTTTCGCGAATTGCCCGGCGGTATGTTCTACCATCAGGCGTACCAGAGCTACAGCGGCGACCGGCTCGCCAAAGCCATCGACAACCACGTCGGCGTGTTCGAGCGCGCGGCGAAAACTCTCAGCGGCATCAAGCTCGATGTCGGCGACGCGGCATTCGCGTTCGATGCGCTGCCGCGCGTGCGCGTCGCGGCGGTTTACTACGCCGGCGATGAGGATTTCCCGGCGAGCGCGAACGTTTTGTTCGATGCCTCCGCGATTCATTATTTGCCGACCGACGCGCTCGGCGGTGTTGGTAGTTCGTTGGTCGATCGGTTGACCGGTGTTGAGTCGCGCGACGACGAAGAGTGACGCCCGTCATTGGTCGCGCGCGGATTGGAGGTGCAATGAAAGACTGGCAATCTAAACTGAACGGCAATCCGATTCCGTGGCTGCTCGAATCAGAAAATCCCTCGGTGCAGTATTTCGCGCTGACCGATTTGCTCGACCGCGCGCGCGATGATCGCGAGGTCGTCGCGGCAAAGCGCGCCATCCATGCGAGCGGACCCGTGAAAGCGATCCTCGACGCGATGCACCCCGACGGCTATTGGCAAAATCCCGGCGCGGGTTATTCGCCCAAATATCGCAGCACCGTGTGGTCGCTCATCTTCCTCGATCAACTCGGCGCGGATGGACATGATCCGCGCCTTCGCCGTGCGTGCGAGTACGTTCTGCAACATTCGCAAGCCCCGAACGGTGGATTCAGTGCGCGCGGCGGCTTTCATGTCGTGCAGCCCCCCAATAGCTCAGCGATTCACTGTTTGAATGGAAATCTCCTGCGGGCGTTTTTGAATTTTGGTTACGCCGATGACGAACGCGTGCAACGCGCGATGGAATGGCAGGCGCATTCGATCACGGGTGACGAGTTCGATGAGTATTATAAATCGGGCACGCGCGGTCCCGGCTTTGCATGCGCGGCGAATTACGGTGAACCGTGCGCCTGGGGTGCGATCAAAGCGCTGCGCGCGCTCGCACGCGTTCCCGAAGAATCGCGTAACGCGCAGGTGAAGAAAGCGATCCGTGTGGGCGTGGCATTTTTGTTGAGCCGTGATCCGGCGCGCGCAAATTATCCGGCGGGCGACGGGCGCGTCAGTTCGAGTTGGTTCAAACTGGGATTTCCTTCGGGCTATGTGGCGGACGTTTTGCAAAATTTGGAAATCCTCGTGGAACTGGGACGCGCGCGTGACAAGCACTTGAACAGTGCAATCGGATGGCTGCTGTCGAAGCAAGACGCGCAGGGGCGCTGGAAAAATCAGTACGCCTACGTGGGAAAAATGTGGCAAGACATCGAGCCGCAAGGAAGCGTGAGCAAGTGGGTCACGCTCCGCGCGCTGCGCGTACTCAAAGCCGTGTACTCGTGATGTCGAAGAAAATGGATTCCTGGAAAACGCTTTCGCGCCAAAAGATCGTCGATTTCGGCAAATGGCTGACGGTTGAGAATCATACCGTCGAGTTGCACGATGGTCGCGTCATCGAAAACTGGCCCTGGATCATCACGCCGGATTATATCAACGTTCTTGTCGAAACGGACGAGAAGAAATTTCTCTGCTTTCGCCAGACCAAATATGCCATCGATGGTACATCACTTGCGCCAGTCGGCGGTTACCTGGAACCCGGCGAAGACGCGCTGACGACCGCCCAGCGCGAATTGCTGGAAGAGACTGGCTGTGTCGCGCGCGAGTGGATCACGCTCGGGTCGTACATCGTCGATGCGAATCGCGGCGCGGCGACCGGGCATTTGTTTCTTGCGCGCGGCGCGCACCGCGTGCAAGAGCGCCACGCCGACGATTTGGAGGAACAGGAGTTGTTGCTGCTCAGCCGCGCAGAACTACAAGCCGCGCTCGCTGCCGGCGAGTTCAAAGTGCTGGCTTGGACGACTGTGGTTGCTTTGGGGCTGATGTATTTGAAGGATTGACATTCTCCTCGGTAGGTTGGAGCATAGAATCCATCGAGCGTCTGTCGTGTTTTCAAGGGGAGGTAGAAATGCCAGAGATCAAACAGTTTCCCGAGATGCGCGTGGCGTACGTGACGATGATCGGTCCGTACGGCGAATCGACGGAGCAAGGATTCGGCAAGTTGTTTGCATGGCTCGACGCCAACCGGCTTGAGCCGCTGGGCGCGCCCATCGGTATCTTTTACGACGATCCGAGCAAGGTCGCGCCGGAAAAGATGCGGAGCGATCTGTGCGTGCCGGTCGCGCCGGACGCGCAAGGATCAGGCGAGGTGCAGGTCAAGGAGATCGGCGGCGTGAAGGTCGCGACGATCATGTACCAGGGCGATCAGAACATTGGACCGGCGTACAATGAGGTGTACAATTGGCTGCGCGCGCAGGGCTACCGTGATTCCGGCGCGCCGATGGAGACGTACTTTACGCAGCCGCCGGAAGAGATTCGCGCCGAAGTCGCGGTGCCGATTGAGAAGCTGGAATTGCTGCCCGCGCCGAAAACGCGCGTGGCGAAGGAACCAGCGAGAAAGTTGGCGAAGCGGGTGGTGAAGAAGCCGGCGAAAAGAAAAGTGACCAAGCGCGCGAAGAAAAAATAGATCCGTCGAACAACAAGCCCATCGCAATCAAAGCGGTGGGCTTTTTGTTTTTGACAGCGCGGAATCGAAATTTGACGTGCTGGAGCAGACACGTTATAATCAAGCCGTAAGCTTGGTTTTGTCCCTGGGGTAGCGGAATATTGGACTTGTATCAAGGCTGATACGCTGAAAGGCGAAGATATGCCTAGCCATTCAGGGACTCGATTTGAACACAGTAGATCGGAAATTGGAATAACGGCTGTCGTTTGACGCGTCCATGCGCGTTAGCGACAGCCATTTTTTAGATGGGGAAAAGAATGATGAAAACGAAGCTCTCTATAGTACTCACTCTTTTCGCGATGACTGTCATGGAAGTTTTGCTAACTCCAAGCGAAGCACAATCCAACGCGATCGATGCACATTCGCCTGTCATCTCGCCGATGGGAGTCATGCAAAACCCCATTGCGATTGCTGCAGGTTATCAGCATACGTGTGCGTTGACGAGCGATGGCGGCGTCAAGTGTTGGGGCTACAATGCCTACGGTCAACTCGGCGATGGTGGCGTTGGAACGCCCTGCGCGGCGGGTGTGTGCAGCCTCACACCAATGAACGTGAGCGTGCCGACAAACCTTATAAGTATGATTGCCCCAGGGGAAGAGAGCACTTGTGCGTTGACGACGAGTGGTGGGGTCAAGTGTTGGGGGTACAATGCCTCCGGCGAAGTCGGTGACGGTACGCTTACGGATCGTAGCACACCTGTTGATGTGTGCGCAGACTCGTCATGCACCAGCACCCTGAGCGGAGTAACAGCAATTGCCGCGGGCGATAAACATGCGTGTGCACTTATAGGTGGTGGTGTCAAATGTTGGGGACAAAACAACGGGATGCTGGGTGACGGTACGATGACAGATCGTCATACCCCGGTGGATGTAAGCGGGCTGACGAGCGGGGTGAGCCAGATTGTCACAGAGGGCTGGCACACTTGTGCGCTGATGTTAAGTGGAGGGGTCAAATGCTGGGGGAACAACTTTTACGGTCAACTAGGCAATGGCACGACAACAACTGTTCTGACACCAGTGGATGTGTGTGCAGACTCCTCGTGTACCAGCACCTTGAGCGGAGTGAGTGCAATATTCGCAGGTCTTTACCACACCTGTGCGCTGATGTTCAGCGGCAGCGTCAAATGCTGGGGCTACAATGGCTACGGTCAACTCGGCGACGGTACGACGACGGATCGTTACATGCCTGTCGACGTGACCGTGTTGAACGGCGGAGTGAGCGCGATCGCTGCAGGTTACAGACACACCTGCGCGCTGATGTCAAGCGGTGGCGTCAAGTGCTGGGGAGACAATGCTCGCAGTCAACTTGGCAACGGCACGACAACCGGTAGTCTGACAGCAGTTAATGTGTGTGCAGACGCATCGTGCAGCAACAACTTGAGCGGAGTGATTGCGTTCACTGGAGGAGGGGGTTATCACACATGTGTGCTGACCGGCAGCGGTGCTAAGTGCTGGGGATACAACGCTGATGGAGAGCTGGGCGATGGAACGGCAACAGATCGTTCCACGCCAGTGGGTGTTGTGGGACTATCAGGAGGATTCGCCATCTCCGGCCAAGTGACTGATAGCGGCAGCAACCCTGTCTCCGGCGTGACCATTTCTGATGGCATCGGAGACACTGCCACAACAGACAGCAATGGCAACTACACGCTGAGTGGGCTGGCGGCGGGCACATATACAGTTACACCAACAATGAGCGGCTATACATTCTCGCCGACTGCGCTCATCGCAACCGTGCCACCGAATGCAACGGGGCAGAATTTCATCGGCTGTCCAGCCAGCGTTATTCCTTGGACGGTCATGGTTTATCTAGATGGGGACCAAAATGGTATTCTCAGTCTGGATTCCAATTACTTTAGCGTTTTCAACCAATATGAGAGTGTGGCAAACAACCCATGTGTTAACATCGTTGTCGCCTGGGATCGCAGTGGTAGCGGTAAAGACGCTTATTACAAGGTCAAATACGATACTAATCTCAACCAGCTCGCAAATTATACTGAGGGCGCGGATATGTGGACGCCGAGTCCATCTGAACTAGATATGAGCAACCCAACTACCTTGAGCAATTTTATCACGTGGGCACGTACCAACTTTCCAGCACAGCATTACGCCCTTATCATTTCTGACCACGGAACTGGTTTAAATGGAACTGCTCTCGACTCGACGACTGGCAGTAATGCTTGGCTAACGATCATGAATCTTGGGAATGCTTTGGCGACAGCGACCTCGAATGGTGCAAACAAAATTGATGTGATTTTCGCGGACTCTTGTTTCATGGCAATGACTGAGGATGCTTATCAGATCCAGAACTACGCCAGCTACTACGTAGCAAGCGAGAACGAAATATTCATTCCACCCAATGGTGTATCTGGCCCTTACACCAACTATATCTCAAGTATCACAGCGTCAATCTCGCCACACGATTTTGCCAATGCAATCGTTACTCAATATGCAAATTGGATGAACAACACCTATCCTTCTCTGCCATATACTCTATCTGCTGTTGACTTGGGGCAAGTGAGTAACTTGGTCTCTAGCGTCAACAGCTTGGCATCAAGCATCAATTCCCAAATGGGCACTTACGCCTCGCAAGTTTCATCAGCCCGCGAGGCGACTCAAAAATTCGATTCTAACTGGGATTATTTACTGAATTCCCAAGACCAATACGTTGACCTGTACGACTTCGCCAGCCAAATTAGCAATCGGATCTCTGATCCCACCATCCAAAGTGAAGCCCAAACGGTCATGAACGCCACGAATGGCTACGTCATCAACAACGTTCGCCTTAGTGGAAAATACAAAGGTAACGCCTGGAATTTGAACAATAGTCATGGTGTTTCCGTATTCTTTCCACCAAATGCCAGTAGTTTCTATAATGCCACTCGGTACGATTTTGCAGTAGGGGCCGTTTGGCCGGGCCATGCTCCGACGCGTCGACAACCAACCCAAAATGTGGTGAATTGGGGTCCCATGCTGGTAAGTTATTTTCAGATCACCCAACCCGGCGGACCCGACACCCCCAATCCTCCAAATCTTGCGGCTCCACTATCTAATTCATCGTCGATTTTCCTGCCTTTCATCCGAAAATAGCGTTCAATCCCAGACCCTCCGGGTTTTCAGAAAACTGAAGGGTTTGGCGTAATCAGGATGACTCGCAAATCCATTCCTATTGAATGCCTCCTCCTCTCCACCGCGATTGGTTTCGCCGCGACGTTTGCCGCGCCGTGGCTGGAATTGCGCGGCACCTACGCCGCGTGGCGCATCGTCGAGTGGCACACGTTCTGGCGCGGCGACAACGCGTTTGAACTTGCCAGCGTCGTCGCGGCGAACTATCGCGTGCCGGTGGAATTTGCGACGACGGCGATGCAGGACACGGTGCGCGCCGTGTTCGCGCTCGGCAGCGCGCTCGGAGCGTGGCAGCTCATCGTGTTGATCGCGCTGCTGATCGCAGGCGCGCGGATGCGCTTGCGCACCGACGCATCGCGCGCGCGTGTCGCCGCAGAAATCGCAGCGACCATCGTCGTAAACGTCGCCGTGCTGTACGCGCTGGCGATGCTGCTCGCGCTGCCGTCCAGTCTCGCGCCCAAAGTCGATTTTCGCGCCAGTGGCAGCGCTGTCCATTCCGATTCGCTGATTTGGTCGAGCATTACGATCTTGCCGGTTGCGCCCGCGCTGGCTGTGGCGGCATTCGTTGGGCAACTTGTTGCACTTTGGAAGTGGACGCGGACAAATGCGCGAAGCAGACCATCGGACCACTGACTACCGTCTACCGTCTCACTGTCTTTGACCCCTTTTTGACCGTATCCAGACCGAACGGGTACCTCGCCAGCGTAGAATGAGAACGACCGTTTCTGTTTCGCTCTCATTTTGTTTGCGAGAGTGTGCCAAGTCGAAGGCGAAGGATGCCCATCGTAGAATTCAAGACCTCGACGGGTCGCCGCCTCTTGATCAACGCGCGCCGCGAAGCCACATCGGTCTTGGTGGACCAGTCGCTGGCGCTCAACTATGACCGGGAAGGTCGCCTGACCGGCGCGTGGATCGAGGGGCGTAACTATCGCCGCAGTCTGGATAATCGAGTTATCGAGAAGCAAGAGGGTCCACAACCCGGACTCTCTTATCGCGTCCGGCGCGAATTGCCGCCCGACGAGGCGCGCGCTTTTCTCGCGCGCGTCTACGGAATGCTTTCCGAATACCGCGCCGCGCTGCGCGATCCGGCGATCCAGCCGCTGGGCGATCCAACGCCGGACGATTGCGCGGCAGTGCGTGACGCGCTGGACCGCGTTCTGGAATGCGACCTTGACCGGCTGGAACGCGACCGCGCGACGTTCAACCTCATCTACAAGCCGATCAATATCCTCCCGCCCGATCAATACCTCGCGCTCGTTCTCCAAGCCACCGAGGGCTGCTCGTACAATCACTGCGCGTTCTGCGGATTCTACCGTGACCGTAGTTTTCGCGTCAAGACGTTCGACGAGTTCCGGCAGCACATCCGCGATGTGCGCTCATTCTTCGGCGGCGCGCTCGGCTACCGCAAATCGATCTTCCTCGCGGATGCGAACGCGCTCATCATCCCGCAAGAACAACTCCTGCCGATTTTCGACGCGATCAACGCCGAATTTGCGTTGCACCCGCGCGATCTCGATCACGACGCGCTCAAGGCGTGGGAGGCGCAGCGTCCGATTCATTTCGACGGCATTTATTCGTTCATCGACGCGTTCACGACGCGGCGCAAGCAGGCGCGCGATTTTGCCGCGTTGGCGGAACGCGGACTACGGCGCGTCTACATCGGCTTGGAGAGTGGCGACGCAGAACTGCTGAAATTTCTCGGCAAGCCGAACACACCGGACGATGTGGCGCAGCTTGTCTATCACCTCAAAGCCGGCGGCGTCGCGGTGGGCTTGGTGATTCTCGCCGGGGCGGGCGGCGACCGGTACGCCGCGTCGCACGTCCAGCAGACGGCGGCGCTCGTCAACGCGATGCCGCTGGACGAGAACGATCTGGTCTATTTCTCCGAGTTGGTCGATTACCCCGGCTCGGAGTACTCGGCGCGCGCCAAAGAAGCCGGCATTCATCCGATGTCAATCGAAGAGATCGAACACCAGATGGCGCAGATGCGCGCGGGATTTCAATTCGCCAACAAAGAGAATTCGCCGAAGGTCAGCTACTATGACATTCGGGAGTTCATCTACTGAGGTGGTTGGGTGGTTGGGTGGTTGGGTGGGTTGGCGGCACGAACGACCCAACTACCCAACACCCCAACCACCTAATGGAGGGTTTATGGCACGCGGCACAATAAAAATCGACGAGAATCGCTGCAAGGGGTGCGAACTGTGCACGAGCGTTTGCCCCAAGGATTTGATCCACATGGCGGAATATTTCAGCGCGCGCGGCTATCGCCCGGCGATGCTGGTGGATCCCGATGGACAGTGCACCGGCTGTTTGCTCTGCTCGACGATTTGCCCGGACGTGGCGATTACGGTGTATCGAGAACTGCCGGCGAAGGCAAAGGCAGTGATGGCGTAAAACGTGAAACGTGAACGATGTCACGCCTCACGTCTCACGTTCTTATCCAAATGCAAAGACGCATGGAGAAGCTATGACCAGAGAACTGTGGAAAGGCAATGAAGCCATCGCGGAATCCGCGCTGCGGGCGGGACTGGAAGCGTACTTTGGCTATCCCATCACGCCGCAGACCGAACTGCTAGAGTACCTGGCGCGGAAGATGCCAGAAATGAAGCGCGTGTTCATCCAAGCCGAAAGCGAAGTCGCCGCGATCAATATGGTCTACGGCGCGGCAGCCGGCGGCGCGCGCGTGATGAGTTCATCGTCCAGCCCGGGCGTCTCGCTGATGCAGGAGGGCTTGTCGTACATCGCCGCATCCGAAGTACCGGTGGTGCTGGTCGATATTATGCGCGGCGGACCGGGCTTGGGCAACATCGCGCCAACGCAAGCTGATTATTTTCAGTTGACCAAGGGCGGCGGGCACGGCGACTATCATCCCATCGTGCTGGCGCCGGCGACGGTGCAGGAAGCTGCCGACCTGACGTACGAGGCGTTCGATCTCGCGGAGAAATATCGCTGCATCGTGATCGTCGCGGCGGACGGCAACATTGGGCAGATGATGGAGCCGGCGGAACTGCCCGCGCCGCGCCAGATCGACAAACGCGATCGCGGCTGGGAACTTACCGGCGCGGTCGGACGCGAGCGGCGCATCATCACGTCGCTGTATATGCAGCCGGAAGACTTGGAGCAAGTCAACGTCCGCCTGCAGGGTAAGCAGAAGCAAATCGAGCAGAACGAGGTACGCTATCAGGAATACCTGCTGGACGATGCGGAATACGCGGTCATCGCGTTCGGCACTGCCGCGCGCGTCGCGCTGACGGCGGTAAAGTGGGCGCGCGCCAAAGGCATCCGCGTCGGCTTGTTCCGACCAATCAGTCTCTTCCCCTTTCCGTACGCGCGGGTCGCAGAATTATCGAAGAAGGTACGCGCGCTGCTCGTCGTTGAAATGAACGCGGGGCAGATGCTGGAGGATGTGCGCCTCGCCGCGCGCGACGCGCTGCCGATTTCATTTTTCGGCAAGATGGGCGGAACGGTGCCGTTTCCGGATGACGTGCTGCCGGAGATTGAAAAGATGGTTGGGTAGTTGGGTGGTTGGGTCGTTAGGTCGTTGGGTTGTTGGGTTGCTAACCACCGAACCACCCAACCACCGAATTTGTTGGAGGCATGATGCTCGCAAAAAATATGCAGGTCGTCTACAAGATGCCCGACGCGCTCACCGATGTGGTGACGCACTATTGCCCCGGCTGCACGCACGGCGTTATTCACCGGCTGATTGGCGAAGTGATTGACGAGTTGGGCATACGCGAAAAGACGATTGGCGTCGCGCCGGTCGGCTGCTCCGTGTTTGCCTACAACTATTTCGACACCGATTTTGCCGAAGCCGCGCACGGGCGCGCGCCGGCGATGGCAACCGGCTTGAAGCGCGTGCACCCCGACCGCGTCGTCTTCACCTATCAGGGCGACGGCGACCTCGCGGCGATTGGCACGGCAGAGATCATCCACGCGGCGGCGCGCGGCGAGAACATTACCGTGTTTTTCGTCAACAACGCAGTCTATGGAATGACCGGCGGGCAGATGGCGCCGACGACGCTGCCGGGAATGACGACGACTTCGTCGCCGCGCGGGCGCGACGTGGAGCTGCAGGGCTTTCCGCTCCACATGGCGGAGATGCTGGCGCAGATGCCGGGCGCATCGTACATCGTGCGGCGTTCGGTGCACGATCCCGGACACATCAACCAGACGCGCAAGGCGATCAAAGCCGCGCTGAAGGTGCAGCTCAACCAAGCCGGCTTTTCGCTCGTCGAGATTCTGTCCAACTGTCCGACGAACTGGGGTATGTCGGCGATGGAATCGATGAACTTTTTGAAAGAGCAGATGGTTCCGTTCTACCCCTTGGGCGATTATAGGATCGCAGACGCGGTTAAGAGTCTAATCGTCAAATAGTCGTCTAGTCGCGTAGTCAATGCGTGTGGCAGATCGACTACCGGACTAGCCGACTAGGTGACTAGCTGACGAGTGAGGATTTATGCAACACGAAATCATCATTTCTGGTTTTGGCGGGCAGGGCGCGCTGTTTGCCGGGCAGTTGCTGGCGTATGCCGGACTCGCGGAAGGGCGGCACGTGACGTGGATTCCATCGTACGGTCCTGAGATGCGCGGCGGCACGGCGAACTGCACGGTCATCATTTCGGACGAAGAAATCGGCTCGCCGTTGGTGCGCCGACCGACCGCCGCGATTGTCCTGAATCCGCCGTCGTTTGATCGATACGAACCGCTGATGCAGAAAGGCGGTGTGCTGCTGAGTAACGCGTCGCTCATCGCGGCGACATCGAAACGGAGCGATATTCGCGCGCTGCCAATCAAGGCGAACGAGATTGCCGCCGAGTTGGGCGCGGCGCAGATGGCGAACGTCGTCCTGGTCGGCGCGCTCGTCGCCATCACCGACGTCGTCCGACTGGAGACGCTCGACGCGGTGCTGGAGGAGCACGTCAGCGCGCGGCATCGCGACAAGCTCGAGCTGAACAAGCAGGCGCTGCGGCGCGGCGCGGCGATTGCCCAGTAATTTGACCGCATTTTGACCCGCAGTACACGCGGTTTGGACTTGGTGAAAATATACTAGAGCCGCTTGGGCATAGGGCAGGCATGTTTGCCGGGAAGGCATTCCATTGGAAACGATTTTGTGCCGGGCGAACTATACGCGATGCCCACTTTGTGGTCAGTGGTTCGATCCACGGCAAACGATCTGCGGCGCCGCATGCGAGACGCTGGGTCGTTGTATCGTCACCGGCTGTCCAAGATGCCACGCCGTTGTAGCGCCGACGATGCGCCGGGCGAGCCGATTGCCGCCGCCGTCAAGAACATCTTTACTCAAGACCGGGCTTGTTCCCGCACGACGCGGAGTAGGAGGAACAACGCGAATGGGAGTGCGAAGACATCTCGTCAAAGATTGGATGACTCCTGATCCGATAACGATAGACCCGCAGACCACCTTGCCGGAATCGGCGCGTCTGATGAAAGAGTGCAAAATTCGCCGCTTGCCGGTCGTTGAAAATGGGCGACTGGTCGGCATTGTTACTCTGGGCGACATTCGCGAGGCGTCGCCGTCCAACGCGACCTCGCTCAGCATCTACGAGCTGAATTATCTGCTCTCGCGCTTGACGGTGGGCGAGATCATGACGCGCGATCCGATTTCGATCGCGCCGGACACGTCGATCGAGGCGGCGGCGCGACTGATGCTGGAACACAAGATCGGCGGACTGCCGGTTATCGACGGCAACAAAGTCGTCGGCATCATCACCGAGTCGGACATTTTCCGATTGTTGGTGACTGAAGGCGAAGTTCGCCCGACGTTTGCATGAGACCAACCGGGGCAGGGACAATTCCCTGCCCTCGTTTTGAATCTTGATGTGCTCTCTGACGGAGGAGAGAGATAAATGGCAAAACAGCCCGATCGTGTTGGCGACATCGATATCAACCGCAAAGAACGTTTGAGCATTCCCCGGCAGTCCGTCCCCAAGCAAAAGCCAGCTGTGCGCGTCTATAATTTCGACGAAGTCTATCTTGGCTTTGACGAGGAGCACGCCAAGATCGAGGCATCGCGTTGTTTGCAATGTCCCAATCTTTCCGGCTGCGCCGGCGCGTGCCCGCTGCATAACGACATTCCGCGCGCGCTGTGGCACATTTCGCGCGGCGAGTTCCTCGAAGCCGCGGCGGTCTATCGCGAGACGAGCAACTTGCCGGAAGTGTGCGGGCGTGTCTGCCCGCAGGAAAAGTTGTGCCAGGGTTCCTGCGTCGTCGGCAAGAAGGATGATCCGGTCTATCTCGGCAAGCTGGAAAGTTTTGTGACCGATTACCAGCGGCGCACCATCGGCATTCCCAAGCCGCCGCTCGCGCCGGCGACCGGCAAAAAGGTCGCGGTGATCGGATCGGGTCCGGCGGGGCTTGCGGTCGCCGAGGAATTGACGAAGAAGGGACACGCGGTCACCGTTTTCGAATCGCTGCCGGTGGCTGGCGGTGTGATGGTCTACGGCATTCCCAGCTTCAAGTTGTCGAAACGCGTCTTGGAAGATAAAATCAAATCGCTTGAACAGATCGGCATTCAGTTTGCCTGCAATACCACCGTCGGCAAAGACGTGACCATCGATGGCTTGAAGCAGGAAGGTTATCAAGCATTCTTCCTCGGCACCGGCGCGTGGGTTCCGACGAAACTCAACACGCCCGGCGAAGACCTCAAGGGCGTCTATATGGCGACCGAGTATCTCATTCGCGGCAACTTGCCGCCGGAGAAACTGCCGTCCGATATGCAGACCAAGCCCGAAGTCGGCAAGCACATTGCGGTCATCGGCGGCGGTGACACCGCGATGGACTGCGTGCGTACCTCGCGTCGATTGCAAATCCAAGCCGGCATTGCCGACGGCACGGTGATCGATTACTATCGCCGCAGCGAGAAGGAAATGCCGGGCAAGGTAGAAGAGCGAACGAACGCGGTCGAAGAGGGCGTGCAATTCGAGTTTCTCGTCGCGCCGGTCAAATTCATCGGCGACGAGAGCGGGCACGTCAAAGAAATGGAATGCATCCGCATGAAGCTGGGCGAGCCGGACGCGTCGGGTCGCCGCCGCCCCGTGCCCATTGATGGTTCGAATTTTACGGTGCCGGCAGACGTGGTGATCTGCGCGCTCGGCTACGGCGCGGATCCGCTGATCGACAAGACGACGAGCGGGTTGAAAGCCGACAAGTGGCATCAGATCGTCGCCGATAAAGAGACCGGCGCGACCTCGATTCCCGGCATTTATGCTGGCGGCGATAACGTGACCGGTCCCGACTTGGTGGTGACCGCGATGGCAGCCGGTCGCCGCGCGGCGAACGCGATGGACGAGTATTTGCGCGGTCTGGACGGCGCGTAAAGTCGAGCCATTCAGGCGGGATGGTTCTTCGCAAAATCCTCTAGCGATGAGACACGAGGGGTACAGCAGACCCTCGTGTTTTTCGTGCGGCGCGCGGTTGTGATATACTTGGCTTGATATTACCGCCGTCGAATGCGATGATTTTGTTGGCGGAATCCAAAAGGCAGTAACATTCACACAACAGGTGTCCTATGAATTTCGGCGTTCCTAAAGAAGTGCGCGACCTTGAGAACCGCGTCGGGCTGACGCCCGCGGGCGTGCACACGCTCGTCGGTTTTGGACATACCGTCTACGTCGAGCGTGGCGCAGGCGATGGCGCGGGCTTCACCGACGAAAACTATCGCGCGGTTGGCGCGGTAATCGTCTATTCTGCCGACGAAGCGTACGGTCGCGCCGACGTGGTCGCGAAAGTGACGCGGCTGACCGAGAAAGAGTATCGGCTGCTCCGCGACGGGCAAGCCATCTTGTCGTTTACGCACATGGCAGTCGCTTCGCGCGATCTCGTCGAAGCGTTGCAAGCCCATTCGATCACCGCGATCGCGTACGAGATGATTCAGGCAGACGATGGTTCGCTGCCGGTGTTGCTGACCGCGAGCCAAGTCGCCGGTCGCCTTGCGCCGATCATCGCCGGCGAATTTCTCGCGAGTACCCGCGGCGGTCGCGGCATCTTGTTGAGCGGCGTGCCGGGTGTGCCGCCGGCGGCAATTGTCGTCCTAGGTGCGGGTTCCCTCGGCGTGAGCGCGGCGCGCGCGTTCCTCCGGCTGGGCGCGCAGGTCACGATGCTGGATCGCGATCCGCTGCGCTTGCAACGCGTCGAAGAAATGTTTGACGGGCGCGTGACAACGCTTTTCTCGACGGATTACAACCTGGAACGCGTGCTGGAATTCGCCGACGTTTTGGTCGGCGCGGTATTGATGCCCGGTCAGCGCGCACCGGTACTCGTCACACGTGAGATGGTCAAGCGAATGCGCCCGCGTTCCCTCATCATCGACTTTTCCATCGATCAAGGCGGCTGCGTGGAAACCAGCCGTCCCACGACGCACCGCAATCCGACGTACGTCGAAGAGGGTGTGATCCATTTCTGCGTGCCCACCATTCTCTCGCTGGTCGCGCGGACGGCGAGTCATGCGCTCCTCAACGCGTCGTTGCCGTACCTGTACGAGATTGGTTTGCGCGGCGTGGATGAAGCGATCAAGCAGAATCCGTCGTTGGCGCGCGGGGTGAATGTCTGGCATGGCAAGATCGTGAACGCGCAAATCGCCGAGGCGCTGGGCGCGCCGGTGGAACGGATACAATAACAATGTACCGCGACAAAGTGGTCTCCGCGCAGGACGCGGCCCAAATCATCAAATCGAATCAGCGGGTTTATCTTGGCGGCGGCGCGGGTGTGCCGCAACGGCTGCTCGATGCGCTCGTCGCGCGCGCGCCGGAACTGCGCGACGTGGAAATCGTTCACGTCCTGGCATTCGGCAATGCGCCGCACCTCGCGCCCGAACTCAAGGACAGCTTTCGCCACCGCGCGTTGTTCATCGGCGAGAACGCGCGTGCGGCGGTTCAATCGGGGCGCGCGGATTTTGTCCCGATCTTCCTCTCCGAAATTCCGCGCTTGTTTCGCGACGGCTCGCTGCCGCTCGACGTCGCGCTCATCCAGGTCTCGCCGCCGGATGAGCATGGCTTTTGCTCGTTCGGATGCGAGGTGGGCTGCACCAAGCCCGCCGCGCAGGCGGCGAAGATCGTTATCGCCGAGGTGAATCGGCGAATGCCGCGCGTGCTGGGAGATTCGTTCATCCATTTGAGCAAATTGAATTACGTGGTCGAGGTGGACTATGTGCTGCCGGAAGCGCCGCAAGCCGGCTCGACCGAGGCGCATCGCCAAATTGGCAAATGGATCGCCGAGATGATTCCAGACGGCGCGACGCTGCAACTCGGCATTGGCTCGATTCCAGACGCGGTGCTGGCACAGGTGGGCGACAAGCACGATCTGGGTGTGCACACCGAACTCTTTTCCGACGGCGTGATCGATCTGGTCGAGCGGGGCGTCATCACGAACGATAAAAAGACGCTGCACCCCGGCAAGATTATCGCCGGCTTTCTGTTTGGTTCGCAGCGGTTGTACGATTTCGCGCAGGACAATGCGATGATCGAACTACACCCGAGCGATTACGTGAACGATCCGTTCGTCATCGCGCAGAACGACCAGATGATCGCGATCAACTCGGCGATTGAAGTGGACTTGACCGGGCAAGTATGCGCCGATTCGATTGGTCCGGCGATTTACAGCGGTGTGGGCGGGCAAGTCGATTTTGTGCGCGGCGCGGCGCGCTCGCGCGGCGGCAAACCTATTATCGCGCTGCCAGCGGCGGCGAAGGACGGTCAGGTCTCGCGCATCGTCACGCAGCTCAAGCCGGGCGCGGGAGTCGTCACGTCGCGCGGCGATGTTCACTATGTCGTCACCGAGTACGGCGTTGCCGCGCTCTACGGCAAATCGATCCGCGAGCGCGTGCAGGCGATGATCCAAATCGCCGCGCCGCAATTTCGCGAGGAACTAGAACGGTACGCGCGGCAGAACAACTATGTGTAGCGTAAAGAGAAACGATCCGAATGTTGTCATTCTTGCTCTCCAATCTTGATCGTTCGTCGTCTGGGACGGCGGCTCGACAAATCGAGACGCGCCGCGGAATGGTGACCATCATCCCGTCGTGTCCATCGCCGGTCTTGCAGACGCTCAGCATCGACGACGGTCTGGGATTCTTCTGGCACAATCGACCGGACTTGCAGCGCGACGCGCTCTTGCGAATTGCGGCGCAGCCGAAGAGTCGCGTCACGATCGCGCATAACGCCGATCAGAAGATCGTCGGCTATGTGACGATCACCCAGCCGGACGCGGACACGCGCTGGGGCAGGGACCAAATCGATGGCTTGCTCGAGTTGGGCGGCATCGAAGTCGCGCGCGAATGGCGTGGGCTGGGTCTCAGCGACGCGCTGCTGAAGGCGACGTTCGGCGGCGGAATGTTCGACAAGGAGATTGTGATCGCAACCGGCTATCGCTGGTGTTGGGATATGGAATCGACCGGCTTGACCGTGCGTGAGTATCGCGATATGCTCAATCGAGTTTTCGAGCGCTATGGTTTCAAGTTCTTCGAGACGGACGAGCCGAACATCGCGTGGTATCCGGACAATGCGCTGGTGGCGCGCATCGGTCCGCGGGTTTCGCCGCCGCTGCTGGCGCGATTCAACGGGCTGCTCTTTGAGCGGCTCGGTTCCGATTACACGACGAGTGAGTTTATGCGGTAACGATTGCTCCTGCCCGATTGAATAAAACGCGCGTCTGTGATATATTTGGAAGCGAGGAAATAAATCGCGGGGAAGGGGAGCCAGACCCAATGAGACTCTTGAAACTATTTTTGGCGACGCTGACGGTGGCGCTGGTCACGTTTGGCATCTTTGCGACAGCATACGCTCAGGGCGGCGGAGATGCGACGCGCGGCGCGCAATTGTTCGCGCAGAACTGCGCGGTCTGTCACGGCGACCGCGCGCAGGGACGCATCGGCGCGACGCTGCGAAGGGATTTCCCGGGCATTCGCGTCGACGCGCTGCTGAAAGAAACGATCTCGAACGGCGTGCAGGGCAGCGTGATGCCGGCGTGGTCGCAGGCGAATGGCGGTCCCCTGACCGATGCCCAGATCAACGACCTCGTCGCGTTCATCCAATCGCTCGGACACCAAGCGCCCACGGTCGCCAATCCCGGTCCCACTGCGACCAATCTGCCGCTGCCGCCCACGGCGGTTGCCTTTCCCCCGGGCGATGCGACGCGCGGCGCAGCCATCTTCGCGCAGAACTGCGTCCCGTGTCACGGCGATAAGGGTCAAGGGCGCATCGGCGCGACGCTGCAAAAGAATTGGCCCGGCATCAATGTGCAGGGTTTTCTCACCGCGACGATTGCGCGCGGCGTGGCTGGCTCCAAGATGCCGGCGTGGGCGCAATCGAACGGCGGTCCGTTGAGCGATCAGGATATTGCGGATGTCGCCGCGTTCGTGCAGACGCTCAAACCCGGCGCGCAGCCCACCAGCGTACCAGCGGCGACGCCCCAGGGCGGTCCATTCGCCGGCACATTGGCGCTTGCGTGCGTCGCGGCGATTCTCATCCTCGCCGTGGCGGTTTTTGCGATCGTCCTTGCCGGCTCGCGGTCTAGACCCAAAGCCGCGTAATCTCACTCCCTTCAGCGCCCCGCCCCCCCAGGGTGAAATTGCGACCAAATGGCGTGCCAGAATATCGCACGCCATTTGGTTTTGCCCGCCGCGCGCCGCGCGTATTTGCGCCCAGCGTAAAATGTGCTATACTGGCTTTGCCCTGAGAAATAGTCGCACTATTTCGTGATGAGGCGTTTGGCGCGCGGGGTGGACCGCCCCGACGCGGGGAAAATACACGATGACGTGGTTCTTGGCTTCAAAAGACTTGCGCGCTCGCTTGCTGTGGCTGCGGCGCTATCTGCCCATCGCGGTTTTCGCGATGGTGTTGGTCTACCAAGTTCTCAGTCTCTTCCTCCTCCGTGATGTTTCCGATATTCTCCACTTTTTTGCCGATCTCACCGCGTATGGCGTCTTGGGTCCCCTGGCAGCATGGTTTACCATCGATTGGATCATTCAGCGCGTCGACGAGCGCGAGCTGGCGGTCGCAGCCAAAGCACAAGCCGAAACGCAGCGGCAGCGCGCGATCGAAATGGCGCGCGAGCAAGAACGTCTGCTTGCCGCCATTTGTTCCAATTCGGCGGACGCGATTATCGGCTTGGATAACGACGGTGTGATCCAGACGTGGAATCGCGGCGCAGAGATGATGTTTGGGTACGTTGCGGAGGAAGTGGTCGGGAAGCACTATCGCGTGATCGTTCCACCGGAACTCCAGTCGCGCGGCGAAGTCGAGTGGCTGACCGCGCAGATGACTCAGCACGGCTATGTCCGCAATTTTGAAACTGAACGCGTCGCCAAAGGTGGGCGACGCGTCATCGTCGATTTGACGCGGACCGAGATTCGCAATGAGGAGAATCAAGTCATCGGTTTTTCGGCGATCCTGCGCGACATTACCGCACGCGTTCAGGCGGAGCAGGCGATTCAGCAGCTGAATCTGGAGTTGGAAACCAAGGTGATCGAGCGGACCGCCCAGCTGGCGGCGGCGACCGAAGAACTGCGCCGCCGCAACCAGGAATTGGAAGCGGCGAACGAAGAATTGAAAAAGCTCGACGAGTTGAAATCCGAGTTCGTTTCGATGGTGTCGCACGAACTGCGCGCGCCGCTGACGAACATCAACGGCTCCATCGAATTGCTTCTCGCGGGTACGGGCGCGCGCTATGATCTGGACCACCGCGAGATGTTGCAGATCGTCAGCGAGCAAAGCGCACGCCTGACGCGGCTGGTGCAGGGCATCCTCAACGTAAGCCGAATCGAAGCCGGGCAATTGGTGCTCCAGCCGCAAGCATTTAATATCGTCGGGCTGATCGAAAAGGTGATCGACGTTTGGGAGACGCGCGGAGCTGCCAATCCGCTTGAGCGTCCGCGCGCGGTGAATTTACCTTCGGTCTGGGCGGATCGCGACCGCACGGAAGAAATCCTGTTTAACTTGATCGATAACGCGATCAAGTACTCGCCGGAAGGCGCGCCGATCCGGGTGGACGCGGAGGCGAATGGACGATTCGTTTCAGTTTCTGTTTCCGACCGGGGCATCGGAATTCCAGAAGAGGAAATCGAGCGGATCTTTGAAAAGTTCCACCGCGTGGATCGAAAAGACGCGATGGAAACTTATGGTCACGGTCTTGGACTATATATCTGCCGTCGACTGGTGGAAGCCCAGGGCGGACAAATATGGGTCGAAAGCGTCGTGGGCGAAGGATCGACTTTCCGATTCTCGCTGCCGCTCGCCGGTCGTGTCGAGATGGAGCCGGCGGGCGACGCGCGGCGCGTGACCCTCGGAGGACGTGGATGAGCAAGGGGCGAGTGCTCGTGGTCGATGACGACAAGACGCTCGTGCGTTTAATGCGCGAGGCGCTCTCCAAAGCCGAATATGAAGTGATTACCGCCGCGAACGGAATCGACGCGCTGCAAGAGTTGTACGCCAAGCAGCCCGATATGGTGCTGCTCGATGTAATGATGCCGCGGATGGATGGCTGGGAAACTGCCGGACGCATTCGGCAAGTGAGCAAGGTGCCGATCATTATGCTGACCGGTAAGGATGCCGAGAGCGACAAGCTCAAGGGCTTTGAGATTGGCGTGGACGATTACGTCACCAAGCCGTTCAGTTTTGCGGAGATGGTCGCGCGCGTCAGCGCGGTGCTGACTCGCTCGCGCGTCGCGCCGTCCGACCACAAGTCCAAGCGGTACGCCAGCGGCGATCTGGTGATCGATACGGATGCACGGCGCGTCACCAAGGGCGGCAAGGTAATCGAACTGACGCCGACGGAGTATCGCTTGTTGGCAACGCTCGCGGAAAACTCGGGACGCGTGCTGTCGCACGAGCAGCTGCTGAACAAAGTGTGGGGCTATGAATTCGGTGAGGACACCGGGTACGTCAAGCGGTACATCTGGTACCTGCGGCGCAAGATCGAAGACGATCCGCGCAAGCCAGAGCACATTCTCACCGAACGCGGGTTCGGGTATCTGTTTCAAGGAGACTAAAACCTTGCGAAGGTGTGAACCTTCGCAAGGTTTTTCTTTTGGACTCGTTTTTGACTCACACAGCACGAGATTTTGACTGGACGGTAGTACGCTGGAGGTGGACTGGAGGAACGGTATGCGTGTGACAATTGATCGAAACTTGTGCGGGGCGTGGTCGCCCGCGTGCGAAGAATGTTTTAGTGTGTTCGTGGCGCGCGGTTTTCAACTCGACCGCGCGTGTATCACCGGCGCGTGGGACGACGGCTCGGAAGATGTGACCGCCGTGATTCGCTCCGGCGGTTATGTGGGGACGCTCAAGATCACGCCGGAAAACCGCGCCGCGGTCATCAGCGAGGGCTGGCGCAGTTTCGCGAACCTGCCGGCGGAAGCATTCGATATTCAGCCGCCGCACGGCGACTATATCCGCGCGACGCTTCGACAAGATTGACCGGCGCAGCAGGATCGATGGGCGGCGATGATCGCCGCACTGACTCGAGGCAGAGCGCGCGGCACGCGTGGCAGGATGCCGCGTTTTGTTTTGCCCCCGCTTGGAAAGACAGTGGCTTATGAATACGAAAATCGTTATCGGCGCGATCGTCTTACTGCCGGTGCTGGCGCACTTGACGTATGCCACCACGACTTCGACGTTCGCCAATTATTACATCACGGTCGATCAATACGCTGCGCGGTCGGCGACAACGCCAGTCCGCGTGGGCGGACAGATCGTGCCAGGGACGATTCGCTGGGACAACGCGACGCAGACGATGCATTTTCAACTTGCCGGCGACAAAACTACGGTTAACGTGGACTATCGCGGTCCGGTGCCGGATTCGTTCCGTGATGGATTCACCGCGATCCTGGACGGCGCGCGCGGCGCGAACGGCGCGTTCGTCGCGACCAGTCTGATGATCAAGTGTCCGCACCAGTATTTGCCGGCGGGATAGCCGACGGCGATGGGCTATCCTGCCATATCGCGTACAATGTCCGTGATCGACAACACGCCCACCGGCTTTAAGCGTTCGCCGATGCGTTCGACGACGAAGAGCCGATGCACCTTGTGCGTGAGCAGAATCTTGAGTGCGTCGGTCAACAAGGTGTCGGGCGTCACCGCGAGCACGTTCTTGACCATCACGTGTTCTGCGCGCAAACCGTGCCAGTACTCCTCATGGGCGCGCAGCGTGACGAGATCGGTGCGCGAAATCAGCCCCTCCAGATAACCTTCGCTATCGATGACGGCGAGCGCGCTAATGTCCAGTTCGGTCATGCGCCGCGCCACCTCCGGGATCGGCGTGTCGCGCGCGCATCCGATCACGTTGGGACGCATCAGGTCGCGCACGAGCGGTTCGTTCGGCATATTTCACCTCGCTTGCGAGTACTTGCTGTTTCCTCTCATTCTAAGCAAAGTCACCCGGAATTGCAACCGCCTTTTTAGACACGTTCGATACGCCTTTTTGACCGCATTTGAACTTGGGAATGGTACCATCTTAGTGAAGGTATCTTGGCGATTGTTCGTGAGAGGGTGATATATGGATCGGAATGGCGAGCACAGCAATGGTGGTGTGTCGCACAAGAGCCGTCGTTCCACGGCAAAGACTGTTGCGCCACGGCGCGGCAACGGGCGGCGTCGCGACCGGGCAACTTACGACGAGAGCGGCAGCGTCGGCGATCTCGTCTATGTCTATCTGCGCGAAATCAGCCGCACGCCACTGCTGAACCGGCGGCAGGAAGTCGAGCTGACGCAAGAAATGTGGCGAGGTCGGTTGGCAGCGCGCCGACTGGGAAATAACGGGCACGACGGTGAACTCAAAGCGCGGCTTGAAGATGAAATTCGGATGGGCGATGCCGCGCGCTGTGTGCTGGTGCAATCCAACCTTCGGCTCGTTGTGAACCTCGCCAAACGATACGTGGGTCGCGGGCTGACGCTGCTCGACTTGATTCAGGAAGGCAACATCGGCTTGATGCGCGCGGTAGAAAAATTCGATTACCGGCGGGGTCACAAGTTCTCGACGCACGCGACTTGGTGGATTCGTCAAGCGATTACGCGCGCGATCGGCAATCTGGGCAACTCGCCGCGCTTGCCGGCACACACGGGACAGTGGCTGCGCCGCATCGATCAAGCGACGCATTTGCTTACGCAGGAACTGGGACGCGATCCAACCGACGTAGAGATCGCGGAGCGCATCGATCTGCCGATTGAAAAGGTGCGCCGGTTGCTGGAAGCCGGCGCGGGAACGCTGTCGCTCGAAATGGAAATTGGCGGCGACCAGGAGACCACGCTTGGCGATTTTATCGAAGACGAGCAGACGCCCAACCCGTGGAGCGCCGCAGTCGATTCGATGATGTGCGAGGATATGCATTCCGCGCTCGACACTTTGTCGCCGCGCGAAGCGCGTGTGCTGACGCTGCGGTTCGGTTTGCGCGATGGTTACGCGCAGACGCTGGAAGAAGTCGGCGACAAATTCGGGCTGACGCGCGAGCGAGTGCGGCAGATCGAGAAAGAGGCGATGGACAAACTGCGCTCGGAGTCGCGCTCGGCGCGCCTGCGCGGGTATCTAGACCCGGGCGCTCCGCGGGCGCGGTCTGGCAAGCCCAGCCGATAACGCCGGCAGGCGTAAATCGATCATTCTGCATCGGGCGACCGAAGAGGTCGCCCGTACTTTTTACCGGGGGCAGTTGAAGAAATCCCGGCTTGTGGTATAATGCCCCGCAAGTAGGCAAGCACGGTTAGCGTGCGCAGCGGAGGCAAGGTGGCAAGTGGAAGCGCGATCGTGACCGATTCGCGCTTGGGCGAAAGCGCGCTGCGGAGTCTGGTGGACGGACTGGCGCTGATCGACAATCAGGGACAGGTCGCGTTCTGGAATCCGCGGGCGGAAACGTTGCTCATTTGGACCGCCGACGAGATGCGCGGTCTGCGCGTGAACGAAATGATCGAGCGCGTAGCGGTGCGGGTGTCCGCACCCGATGCCGTTCGCGCCGAACTCGCCGCCGCGTTCCTGCCTGAAGCCGCCGAGACAACGATCGACATCGACTTGCTGCCCGGCGCAGACCACAGCAACCGCATCGTTCAGGTTCACGTGTTTCCGCTGTGCGATCCGAACGGCAGCCAGATTGGCACCGGCATTCTTCTGCGCGACGTGACGCGCGAGCGCGAATCGGACGCGATGAAATCGCAGCTGCTCTCGACCGTCTCGCACGAGCTGCGGACGCCGCTCGCATCGATCAAAGGTTTCGCCACGACGCTGCTGCGGCAGGATGTCAAGTGGGACGAGGCGACCGAGCGCGATTTCTTACGCATCATCGACGACGAGACCGATCGGCTGGCGGAGATCATCGACAATTTGCTGGATATGTCGCAGATCGAGGCAGGCGCGCTGCGTATCAGCAAGGAGCCAACCCAACTGCGGCAATTGATCCGCGAGGCGGTCGATGAAATGCGGATGCGCACCGAGGCGCATTATTTCGTCGTCGATCTGCCGGCGGAACTGCCGCGCGTGCTGATCGATCCGCGCCGCATCCGTCAGGTGCTGCACAATTTGATCGGCAACGCGATCAAGTACTCCAAAGGCGGTCAAATTTCCGTCGCCTGCGAAGTGGAAGGCGATCACGTCGTCGTCAGCGTGTCTGACCAGGGCGATGGAATCCCGGCGCAATTTCTGGACAAGGTCTTTGAACGGTTCTTCCAGATCGACGGCGCGTCGACGCGGCGCGTTGGCGGCAGTGGATTAGGGCTGGCAATTTCGCGCGGCATCGTCGAGGCGCACGGCGGCAAAATCTGGGTCGAGAGCACTGTAGGGCAGGGAAGCACATTTCGATTCACGCTTCCCCTCGCCACGAATGAGGCAACCGAATGAGCGGTTCTCTGTCAATCACGTTCTGGGGCGTGCGTGGAAGTTATCCCGCGCCGGGCGCGCAGACCGCCCGCGTTGGCGGAAACACGCCCAGCGTGCAGGTGCGTGCAGCCAATCACCTGATCATTCTGGATGCCGGGACTGGCGTGATCGGATTGGGTAACGCGATGGTGGAGCAGTATCGCGCGAATCAACATCCGATGACCGCGACGCTCTTTTTCACGCACACCCATCACGACCATACGCAAGGTTTTCCATTCTTTACCCCCACCCACTATCAGACGACCCGGCTGTACGTTTTCGGTCCGAAGACGCTGCACCAAGACTTGGAAGAAGTTCTCTCTCGCGCGATGCTGCCGCCGGTCTTTCCGATCACGCTGGACGAATTGCCGTGTTTGCGTGTGATGCGCAATCTACAGGAAGGCGAGGTGATCGTCCTCAATGATAAAGAATCCGAACCGCGTGTGCTGGTCGAGCGGGACGAGACGCCGCAGAACGTGCCCGAGCACGTGATCGTACGTGTGTTGCGGTCGCACGCGCATCCGCAAGGTGTGTTCATCTATCGCATCGAGTTCGGCGGCAAAGCGATGGTCTTTGCGACAGACACGGAGGGCTACGTCGGCGGCGATCAGCGGCTGATCCAGTTCGCGCAGGGCGCGGATTTGCTCATCCACGACGCGCAGTACACTGAGGCGGAGTACTCGTCTGACATAACGCCCAAGCAGGGTTGGGGGCATAGCACGTGGCAGATGGCGCAGGCGGTGGCGCGCGCGGCGAGCGTAAAACAGCTGGCATTATTTCATCACGACCCGACGCACAGCGACGAGATGCTGGAGGATATAGAAAAGCAAGCGCAGGCAGCATTTCCCCAAACCGTCTTGGCGCGCGAGGGAATGAAAATCGACTTGTAGTCCGGTCGCAGAAAATCAACTGGCGTCAGACCCCTCTCGATGCGAGGGGTTTTGTTTTAGTCGATACCGAGAATGGTACCCCGATTCCATTGACCGCGCAATCTAACGCGTGTTACAATGAAGGCGTGAGGTGATTGTGAGATCGAGTTTGATTAAGGCGTTCGTCGCGCTCGCGCTGGTTTGCCTGATCGCGTTAGCCGCCGCGGTGTTCGCAACGCCGCCCGTGCCGCGCGTGTACGCTGCCAGTTGTACACAAGACTCCAGCAATCTAACGACAAATGGCTCGATGGCAGGACCCGGACACGCGACGACATACGGGGTCGTCGCCGATGGCTGGAATCCATTTGTCGTCAGTTCGGTTGCGCCGACCTTTGCATGGGTGAACAACGAGAACGCGCCGGGCGATCCGATCCTGGGTTCGCAGTACATCTGGGCTGATACCTACGCGTTCGACGCCGGTATTGATCAGACCATTACCGGCTTGACGCCCGGCACATACTATCGCTTCTGGGTTGGCTATGCGCTTGCCGCGTACGATCCCGGCGATCAACAAAACCATCGCAACAACCTGATCGGGCGGCAGGTCGGAATCGATCTGACCGGCGGCACGAATCCAACGGCATCGACGGTGGCGTGGGGCAGCGTGTACTGGGACGGCATCGCCGCGCTGAACATCCCCGCGCTCAGCATGACCTTTGCCGCGCCGTCCACCAGCGCGACAATCTTTGTTCGCGTCGTCAATACGAACGTGAACAACGGTCGCAGCAAGGCATGGTTCGACGTAGTGTGCATGGAACCGCTCAACCCGCAGCCGACGCCCAATCCCAGCACGGTCTTTCTTCCGATGGTGCAAAGCAGTCCGGTCTGTGCGCCGCTGTCGCCTATCGCGACGATTCCGGTTGGGACGCATCCGAAGGGCGTCGCCGTCGACCCGACGACGAACCGCGTCTTTGTCAGTCTGTTCGACGATTCGACAGTCGCGGTGATCGACGCGGCGGCGAATCAGAAACTCGCGGCGTGGTCGACCAACAGCGCGGGACATTCCAATGGAATTGGCGTGACCGGCGGACGCGTCTTTGTCGCGCTGCGCGACGCGGCGAGCGTCGCGGTATTGGAGGCGTCGACTGGCGCGTTTGTCATCAGCGATACAGTCGGGTCGCAGCCGTACGGCGTCGGCGCGGCGAACGGCAAAGTCTGGACGGCGAACTTTTCGTCGAACTCGGTGACTGTGCTAGATGAGGCGACGACCAGTGTGATTTCGACGACGAATAGCGGCGGCAATCCCTCGCTGGTCGCGCCGGCGGGCAGCAGCGCGTTCGTTTCGTACTATGCCGGCGGCGTGATGCAAGTCGGCAGCGATGGAACGCTGCTGCATAATTTCACTGCGCCCGGCGTGGGAGCGTTCGGCGTCGCGTACAACGCATCGGCAAACCAACTCTACGTCTCGAATCGCAATACCGCGCAGATCGTCGTGTTGAACGCCAGCACCGGTGCAATCGTCAAGAGTGTAACGCTGCCGCAAGTTCCATACGCGCTCGCCTACGATCCGAGCAGCAATCATCTCCTCGTCGTCCTTGCAGACGTGAATCAATTGGACGTGCTTGACGGAACGACGCTGACAGGTCTCGCGACGCTGTCTGTTGGCGCGCAAGGCGCGCAGGGCGGCGATGGAATCGCTGTGCTGAATGGGCGCGTCTACGTGACGAACAATGCGGCAGGGACGGTCACCGTGATTCAGGACACGTGTGCTCCATAATTCATGCCGTTGAGGGGAGAAAGCGGCGAATGAACCCAGCCGGCTTGTTTGTGCCGGCTGGGTTTTTTGTGGGCACCACACTCTGCTAAAACAACTCTTGACCCATAGCCAATTTGGATTTATGATGCGTGTGCTGGCGTAATTCTCGCCGGAGCAATCAGCGACGAATCTTGGCGCAAAGGATGAGTCAATGGCAGACATCAAACACCTTTCCCTTCTCAAAAAAGGTGGGCGCGTATGGAACGAATGGAGAGAAAGCAATCCTGAAATCCTGCCGGATCTCTTTCGGGCAGACCTCAATCGGGCGAACCTCCGTCGGGCGAACCTCTCTAGGGCGAATCTATTCAAGGCAGACCTGAGCGGCGCGCATCTGATCGAAGCGGATCTCAGCGAGGCAAATCTCAGCGGAGTCAATCTCAGCGGGGCTGAACTTGGCGGCACGAACCTCATGGGCGCCATTCTGATCGAAGCGAAGTTGGCTGAAGCCAAACTCATCGGCGCGCGGCTGGGCGCGGCGAATCTTTTTCGAGCCGACCTTAGCCGAGCCAATCTTTTTCGAGCCGACCTCACCAATACCGATCTAGTCGAGTCGACGCTCACCAAGGCGAACCTGAGCGAAGCCAATCTCACCGGCACCAATCTCAATCGGACGAACCTCAGCGGGGCAGATTTGATCGAAGCCAACCTGACCCGCGCCGAGCTGAACGACGCGCTGCTCAGCGGCGCCGATCTCAGCGGCGCGAATTTAAGCGGCGCGGTTCTCAACGGGGCAGACCTCAGCGAGGCAGACCTCGACGGCGCGAACCTCAGCCACGCCAATCTGAACAAGGCGAACTTTGCGGGAGTCGATCTCAACGGCGCGGATCTCAGCAGCGCCGACCTCAGCGGCGCGGATTTCAGCGAAGCCGACCTCACGCTGGCAAAACTCAATGACGCCAACCTCAGCCGGGCGATCTTTGGCAAGGCGAAATTGAGCCGCGTCAATCTCAGCGGGTCCGATCTGGCACTGGCGGATTTGAACGGGGCAGACCTGCGCGGCGCAAACCTCAGTCGCGCCGTGCTCACTGAAGCCAATTTGAGCGGCGCGGATTTAAGCGGCGCGGATTTGAGCGGCGCCGACCTCACCGGCGCAAATCTCACTCGAGTGAAACTTGTGGGCGCTAATATTCGGGAAACCAACTTGAGCCAAGTTCGTCTGTGGCAGACTGTTTTTATCAGCGTCGAATTGAGCGCAGCCAAAGGACTGGAAGCCGCCAATCATCTTGGTCCTTCGCACATCGGACTAGACACCATCTATCTCTCGCAGGGCAAAATCCCGCTGGGATTTCTCCAGGGTTGCGGCATCCCGGACAGTTTTATTGCCTTTATCCAATCGCTGCCCGCGCGCGACCAAAGCGTCGGTTTTTGTGCGATCAGCTATTCCAACAAGGACGAAGCGTTCGCCGAGCGGCTGCATCGAGACCTGACGAGCCAGGGGCTGCGTTGTTGGCTGGCGCCGGAGGAATTGAAAACCGGCGACCGCTTTCGCATTCGGCTCGACGAGGCGATCAGGGTCTATGGTAAACTGCTGCTCGTTCTCTCGGAAAATTCCATCGAGAGTTCGTGGATCGACAGTGAAGTCGAAGCCGCGCTGGAGCGGGAGCGGAAAGAGAATACGGTCGTGCTCTTCCCGATTCAGGTGGATCGCACCTTGATGACGACGACCCAGTCCTGGGCGGTGGACATTCGCCGCGCGCGACGGATCGACGATATGAGCAACTGGAGAAATGAAGAACGCTATCAAATCGCGTTTGCGGAGTTGATGCGTAATCTCAATCCTCAACAAACACCCGCCCAGTAATCGGCGTCGGCAGCGGGACAACTTACGGAGGACGTATGGACTCGCCTTCAGCACGCAATCTTCCGCCTGAACCACACTCGGTCGAAGAGACCGGCTTGAATCTCGGCTTTCTCGCCGATCTTGTCCTCAAGACGATGTATACGCGCGGCTTGCTGCGCGGGCATGAAATTGCCGAGTCGGTGAACTTGCCCTTTGCGAACGTCGTCGACAAAGTGCTCGAATATCTCCGACGCGAACACCTGACCGAAGTCCGGGGATCCAGCGGGTTCGGCGAGTCGTCCTACCAGTACGTGATTTCGGACGAGGGACGCGCGCGAGCGCGCGAGTTGATGGAGCAGAACCAGTATGTTGGTCCTGCGCCGGTCCGTCTCGAAGCGTACACCAAGATGGTGCAATCGCAATCCCTCGCCGAACAAACGGTCACCCGCAGCGCGCTCAAGCGCATGCTCGCGCATCTCGTCCTCAACACTTCGGTCATCAACCAACTGGGTCCTGCCATCAACTCCGGTAAATCAATTTTCCTGTTTGGCGAGCCAGGCAATGGCAAGACCTCGATTGCCGAAGCGATCGGGTCGCTGCTGCCCGGCGCGATTCTGGTGCCCTACGCCGTCAGCGTGGACGGACACACGATCCGGGTATTCGACGCGATGCACCATCACGTGATTTCAGAGGAGACTCGCGGTGACGCGGCGACGCCGGCAATCTCCCAAGGGCAGCGCTACGACCGCCGCTGGGTGCTCATCCGTCGCCCGCTGATCGCCGTTGGCGGCGAGCTGACGCTGGAGAATCTCGATCTGGTGTTCGATCCGACCAAGAAATATTACGAGGCGCCGTACCAGTTGAAGGCGAATGGCGGCGTATTTTTGTTGGACGACTTTGGACGGCAGCAAGTTCGTCCGCACGAACTGTTGAACCGATGGATCGTGCCGCTGGAACGACGCGTCGACTATTTGACTCTCGTTACGGGGCACAAGATCGATGTGCCGTTCGACGCGTTGATCATCTTCTCGACCAATCTTAATCCTAAAGAACTGGTCGACGAAGCGTTCCTGCGCCGCATTCGATACAAAATCCACGTTGCCGATCCGACCTGGGAAGAGTTCCGCGAGATATTTATGCGCGAGTCAGCCAAGCGGTCCATTCCGTATTCCGAAGCCAGCTTGCGTTACATCGTTATGGAATACTACGTCAAACTCAAACGCCGACCGCGCGCGGTTCACCCGCGCGATATTCTCGACGAGTTGATAGACATCGCGCGCTTTAGCGGCATTCCGCCGACCTTGTCTAAAGAATTGGTAGACCTTGCCTGCCAGTCCTACTTTTTGAAAGGATGATTGGGGTTAGCGAATCCCGGTGTCGATGTTGATGTCCAGCGTCGTCGTGACGCCGCTCTCTATCGTGATCGATTGGGGCAATCCTCTGGCGCGGTCGATTCCGCCGCGCGCCATTGCGACGACATAGTTGCCCGGCGGCAGTGCGACGCGATACGTGCCATCGCCATTGAACTTGACGTTGACGACGAGCGTCTTGCCATCGGCTTGAAAAACGTTGATTGACCGTGAGGTGAAGACTTCTGGCGGCGGGACGGGCGAGGGAACGCCGACGCGTTCCACCGGCGACAGAGGACCGATGGTCACATGTCCGGCAAGGTAGCCGACTGAACTATTCGCGGCGGGCGCAGCCGTCGGCGGCGCGGTGGGCGCGGTTGTATTGAGCGGCGTCGGCGTGGAAACAACAGCGGGGAGCGGCGCGGTTGTTGGCGCACACGCCGCGAGAAACGAAACGCAGAGGGCGAGCGCGGTTAGACGAAACAACAAGCAGCACCTCCAATGGCAAGGGCGAGGATCATCCTCGCCCTTGTTCCGTTCAATTGCTTACTGAATGGCAAATCGCATTTGGACCGAAACGTCGATTTCCAATTGTCCAGTCTCGACCGGTACGTTGGCGCTTGCCGCGAACCCCGCCGGCGCGGCTAGCACGCGCGGTTGCGGCGATGGCGCGCCTTCGGTCATCCAAACGATCTTGCCTAGCGTCAATCCAGCGGCTTTGGCGAGTTGCGCGCCCTTGTCCATCGCGTCTTTGACGGCTGCGGCACGCGCTTGCTGCTGGTACGACGTGGGGTCATCGACACTGAACGAAACGCCGTAGATGTTGTTCGCACCTGCCGCGACGGCAGCATCCAAAATCTTGCCGAGGTCGCTGAGATTTCGCACCGTTACGCTCACTTGATTGTCGACGCGATAGCCGGTGATCTTCGGCGTCCTGCCGCCGGTGTTGGATTGATCGGTCAGCGGCTGAACACTGTAGTTAGTCGTCTGGATGTCCTTGTCGTCCACGCCCATACTCTTGATCTGGCTGATAACGGCGGACATCTTGGTATTGGCTTGACTCGTCGCATCCGCCAGCGTTGGCGAGGTGACCTCAACGCCGATGTTACTGATCGCGATGTTGGGTTTGACGAACACCTTGCCGGTCCCTGAAACGTCTATGCCGGCGTACTGGTCTGATGTCGCACTCACTTGCAATGAATTGCCGGCAAGCACGGGGCTGGGCGCGAGACTGGGCGCGAGGACGAAAGACCCGACGAGCACTCCCGCGATCACGAGCACCGCGGCTGCCGCAAAACCGATTCGTTTGAGCATTTTTCCTCCTTTTGTATTTAGGACGCCGTGCGCCAGGAAAAAGTTCCCGTCAACGAGCAATCGAAATAAAGATGGCAATCCACAAGCCGGCGAGCAGAATCCAGATCGTCGGATTTTCTTCGGCGATGGTCGACGCGCCACGCGCCAGCGCGCCCAATCGGTAGCCGATGGCGGTCAGTCCGCGCGCGAGCCAGTCCAGGTCGAGCAAACGCGCCGCGCGCAGGATCGGTGAGTTGGCGCGCGGGCGGAAATCGCGCGCCGCGCCGCGCATCCAGTACGAACCAACGACCGGCAGAATCAGCAGCGCAAATCCAATCGCGACGCCCGGCGCATCGCTGGTGCGAATCACGCGGTCGATGGCGCGTTCGGCGGCGTCGCCAACGCCGGGGGCGAGCGCGTGCGCGATGAGCATCGGCGCGAGCGCGAGCGCGGCGAATGTTGCTACCAGCACGCCCAAGCCTGCATACTCGACGCGCGTCGGCTCGCGGTTTTCTGCGCTTGAAAGTTCAAAGCCGAGATTCCACAACGGCGCAAGCGTCAGCATCGTCGTCGCGCTGGCGACGAGGAGCAGCAGCCACTGCCCGGTTTCCCAGAGCGAAACATAGACACCGACGCGTCCCAGAAACGCCGGCGTGAGTGGCAGTCCGGCGAGCGCGAGGATGCCGGCGAACCAGATCAAGCGTGGATAGCGGTTACGATTTTCCGCGCGCCACCGCTGCGCGGTTTCAAAGAGCGCAATCGCAATGACTGTGCCGAGGGTGAGCCACAGCGCGAATGCCACGGCGGCGTTCCCGCCGAACGCGATAGCGAGCGGGACGAACGTCATCGATTGGGCGACGCTCACGACGATGGCGCGCGTCGGCTGCTCTTCGCGCCAGATCCAAATCGCCGCGGCAATAATCGCCGCGGCGGTCAACGCGCCGATCAGCGTCGCCGGCGCGTCGATGTTCAAGGTTGCCCAGCGCAGCCATAGGTTCGCGGCGGCAAGCAGCGGCACGCCGCGTGAGAGCCACAAGTCGGACAGGTCGGTACCGCGCGTTGGCAGTGTCCATTGAAAGGGGAACAGCGCGAGCCGCGCCCAGAATGCCAGCGCGATCAGAGACGCGCTGGCGGCGGTTGGCTGCGCGTTGGCGCTGTGCGCGAGCGCGCCGGCGAGCAGCATGAACGCGGCGACCTGGCTCAGCGCGAGCGTCCGCAGCGCGGTTTCGCGTTCGATGTCGTAAGCCAATCGCCAAGCGAAAACCGTGAGGTCCAGGACCACCCACGTTAGGTACGCGGTGATCAGATTTGCCGATGCTGTCAGCAGGACTGCCGCCGTCAAGACTAGGACCGGAAACAATCCGAAAGGCGAGCGCCGCGCGCCGCGCGGGGTTTGCGCGGGCGGCGCAATCAGCCACAGCGCGAGGAACGGGACGAACAGCGTGAGAAGCAGCAGGAGACTGACGCCGTCTAGTTGAAGCGCAATCGAGAACGATGCCTGGCTCCAGGTCGAGATGGTAAAGCTGTGATTGCCGGGCGCGATGTTCACGAGAATCGCGAGGATTTCCATCGCGAGAAAGACAAGCGGGAGCCATGGACGCGCGCGCGCGGAAACGCGCGGTTGCGCCAATGCGAGCGCGAGCGCGCCGACGAGAGGGAAGAGAATTGGTACCAACAAAATCCAGTCGGGCATGAGGTCTCCGTAGAATGACGTGGCGGTATTCTATCACACAATCCCAGTAAGGGCAAAGGATTTTGTACATCGCGACAAATGCGGCGGCAGTACCGATAAAAACAGTGTTGACACTCCGCGCGAACACCTTTATACTGCGCCGCGATTCTACCGCGAGAGTGAACGAATGGATGACCCACAGATGAAACGGACTCTAGCCGAAATCTACGACGCTGTCGCGCCGACGTACGAACGCGCGGTTGTCCCGGTTCTGCGTCCCATCGCCAAGCGGTTACTGCAATTGATCGATCTGCGTCCGGGCTGGCAGGTGTTGGACGCCGGCACGGGGACTGGCTTGATCGCGCTGCTCGGCGCGCCGCGTGTTGGCAAGACCGGTAAGATCATCGGAATTGACGCGGCGGAGAAGATGCTGGAGCAGGCGCGGCGCAAAGCGGCGCAGTTTGGATTCACGCAGTGCGAATTTCGCATCGGCGATCTGGAATCGCTCGATTTGCCGGACGCGCAGTTCAACGCTGCGCTGTCGCAATTCGCGCTGCATCACGCCGATCCTGCAAAATCGCTGTGCGAGCTGTACCGTGTGTTGATGCCGGGCGGAACGCTAGTCGTGCAGGAATGGGCGGACGCGCCCAACACGCCCAACCCGGTCTTGTTCGACGCTTTGTCCAAATACCGCGCGGCAGCGGCGGACGGCGCGCTGGAATTGGTGCGCGCTCAATCGGAACGCGCGGACGATTTTCGGCTGAACGTTGCTACAGAACAAGGAATGCGGGATTTGGCAAAAGCGGCGGGATTCTCGGAGGCGAGCACACAAGAGGAATCGTATCGGCTCCGCGTGGCAAACGTCGATGCGTTCATCGATTTTGCATCGGCGGGACCGCTGGTATCGGCGGAGGTAGCAGCTTTATCGGAAGAGGCGCGCGCGAATTTCCTCGGCGAGACACGTCAGGCATTGCGCTCGTTTGAGACCGCGAACGGCTTTGAATGGACATACAACGTCGTCGCTCTGGTCGCGCACAAGTGACGCGGTGGGCTAGGGCAGATTTCCGATGCCGTTGGTAATCCGGCTGAACGTGTTGGCAACCTGGCTGCCATAGACGGCTAACATGACCAGGACGACCAACGCGATCAGCATCAAAAGAAGCGCGTACTCAACCAGCCCCTGTCCCCATTGCTTGGGCGCTAGTGTCATGAACCACCTCCAACATGCTGCGAGCTTCTCAATTTGGCATTTTAGTTCGTCAAGTTTATAATACCGCGCGTGAACTCGATTGTCAATCGGACAAAAGGTCTGGTCGCCCGGCGTCTTGATTTGCTCCTGCAACTCGCGCTCTTCGCGGCGGCGTTCGTCCTGTACTGGCGCACCATGCCGCCCACCGTTCTTGACGGCGACAGCGGCGAGTTCCAGTACATGGCGTACATCCTCGGCGTGGCGCACTCCAGCGGCTATCCGCTCTACCTCCTCCTCGGCAAGTTGTTTACCTTTCTCCCGGTGGGCGATGTCGCGTTTCGGATGAATCTGTTTTCGGTGGTCTGCGCCGCGCTCGCCGCGCCGCTGGTGTACGCGGTGGCGCGGCGCGTCATCGGCGCACGCCTCCCCGCGTTGCTGGCGGCGCTGCTCCTCGCAGTCATTCCGTCGACGTGGGGCGGCGCGTTAGACACCAAGCCGTACGCGCTCCATTTTCTGCTCGGCGTCCTCGCGCTGCTGTTCGCGTTGCGCTGGCACGCGGAAGGCAACGCACGCGATTTCTACGCGCTGGCGTTCGTGTTTGGCTTGGGCTTGGCGAATCACCACGTCATCATTTTTACCGCGCCGGCGTTCGCGCTCGTCGTCTGGCTCAACCGCGCGCGCTTGAATCGGACGATGTTCGTGCGCGGCGCGGCGCTCGCGCTGGCGCCGCTGCTGCTCTACGCTTACATTCCGATCCGCGCGAACTATTTCATCGCGCAGCAAAACCCGGCGAACTGGCAGATTTATCCGCGCGAGGACGCGATTCTCAAGGGCACCGTTACGGCGTATTACATCAACACGCTGCGCGGGTTTGTCAATCTGATCACTGGACTGGACAACAGTTACAAACTCGGCTTTACATCCGGCGCGGAACAGGTCAACCGCTTCGATAATGCCGCCGGTTTGCTGCTCCAACAATTTGGCGTCATTGGAATCATCCTCACCGCGCTGGGCGCGGTCGTATCGTTTTGGCGCGATCGGAAAACTTTTGCGATTCTGCTGATGTTCGGCGGCGGGGTCGCGTTTATCGCGCTCTATCTGCGCGGCATTTCGACGGTTTACTATTTCTCGCTCGCCTATTTTATCCTTGCGCTGTGGATCGGGTTTTGCATCGACCTGCTGATGCGTCAGAGTGCGCGCGTGCAGCGCGCCGCGCCCGCCGTCATCGCGCTTGCTGCGCTCGCGTTACCGATCGGCGCGCTTGTCGCCAACTATCCGCGGCTCGACGAAAGCGCCAACTATGCGCCGCGCAATTACGCGCAGGCGGTGTTGAACGATCACCTTGCGCCGAATGCCGTCGTGCTCGCGCCATGGGAAGTCTCGCAGCCGATGCGCTATTTTCAGTTTGTCGAGAATCAGCGCCCTGACCTGCTCGTCGCCAACGTCTCTCCGCTCCTCGATCGACAGTTCGAGACGATGCTCAAGAACGCCCATGATTTGCATCGTCCTTTCTACTGGGTGCAGTTTACGCCGGAAGTGAACACACCCGGCGTGCCGCGTTCGGTGCAGGCAGTCCCGCTGCCATTGCTGCAAGCGCCGCAGCCGCATTACACGCTGCAAGACGCGCACACTGTACCGGAAGTGCAGGTGTTGGGCTATGACCTCGAACCTGATCCGCCGCAGCCGGGCAAGCCCACGCGCGTGCTGGTGTATTATCGCGCGACCGCCCGGATGTATCCGATGTACGCGGCGTCGTTGACGATCACCGACATTACCGGCAGACCCTGGCAAACGCTCAATGGATTTCCCGGCACGTTCTACTTTCCGACGTACCGCTGGTACGAGTTGGGCGAGTACTATCGCGACGCGTGGTCGATCAATCTGCCAGCGGACGCGCCGAGCGGGTTGTACCGCTTGGACTTGAGTTGGTACGTTTACAATCAGGCAACCGGCAAGGCGGACACCAGTCAAGTGTACAACGTCTCACTGGGTACGATTCGCGTCGGCGATCTCACCGGCGGCGCGATCGCGCACGCGCAAGACGCGCGCGTCGGCGATGCGATCACGTTCCTCGGCTGGAACGCCGATGCGACAACCGTCCGGCGCGGGCAGTCGATCAATCTCGATCTCTTCTGGCGCGCCGATCAAACGGTGCAGCAATCGTACACCGTTTTTGTGCATTTGACCGATGCGACCGGGCGCGTCGTCGCGGACGCGGACAGCCCGCCGTCGCAGGGATTATTCCCCACCGATCGATGGACGCCGGGCGAGACCGTGCGCGATCGGCGCACGCTGAAGGTGCCGGCGAATCTCGCGCCGGGAACTTATAGCATCGAAGTTGGGATGTACCTGCCCAGCACGGGCGCGCGTCTGCCCATCGGCGCAAGCGACAAGATCGTGCTGACCCAAGTGAGTGTCCAGTAGATGCGCCGCGGGTGGATTGCGCTGTTGCTCATTCCTGTGCCGGCGGCAATCTTTCTGGCGCAAGCCGGTTATTTTTCTTCCTCCGATGGAATGATTCATCTCTATCGGCTCTTTGAACTCGACCGCGCGCTGCGCGCCGGTATGCTGTACCCGCGCTGGTTTCCACTTTCCGGTTACGGCTATGGACTGCCGGTGTTGAATTACTATCCGCCGCTCTCGTACTATCTCGCTCAATTGTTTCACCTCGTCGGCGCGGGTTACATCGCCTCGATCAAATTGCTGATCGCGTTGAGTTTCCTCATCGCGGCAGTCTCGATGTTCCTCTTTGCGCGCGATCTCTTAGGCGATGCGCCCGCGTTCGTCGCCGCCGTCGCTTACACGTACCTGCCGTACCTGCTCTCCGATGCGTACGTGCGCGGCAACTTTCCGGAATTGCTGGCGATGAGTCTCCTGCCGCTCGCGCTGTGGGCGTTTCGGAAGGCAGAAGGCGGAAGGATGAAAGATGAAGACGAATCGCCTGGCTCTTTATTTCATCCTTCAGTTATTCTCGCCGCGCTCGTGTTCGCGGCGATCATCCTCGCGCACCACCTGACGGCGATGGAGTTTGCCGCGCTCTTGCTGGCGTACGTTCTATTTCTCTTCGCGATACGGCGCGATTGGAAATCGCTGCTCGCTTCCGCCGGTGCAGTCCTGCTTGCGCTCGCGCTCAGCGCGTTCTACTGGCTGCCGGCACTGGCGGAACTAAATTTGGTTTACGTTGGACCAGCGTCCGTCGCGCGCTTTCTTGTCAACCGCTTGGTCAGTCTAGCAGACTTGGCGGCGCCGTCGCTCGCGTACGCCTATCTGCCGCAAGGCGAGGTGCTGAAGCACGCGTTCGGTTTTCCGCAAACGCTGCTCGCGCTGGCAGTTGGCATCATCGCACTGGTCGTCGCGTTCCGTCGCCGCGTCTGGCGCACGTCACGCAACACGCAATACGCAATACTCACTACGCCTCACGCCTCACGCCTCACGCCTCACGTTTTATTTTTCTTCCTTGTCGTCGTTGTGTCCATCTTTATGACGCTCTCGTTCTCCGCACCGCTCTGGTACGCGATTCCGACGTTGCGCTTTATGCAGTTTCCGTGGCGTTTCCAAATCCTGACGGGCATCGGCATCGCGTTTCTGCTCGGCGTCGGCGCGAAATGGCTCGCGGCAGCGGTCGCTCGATTCAACGCGTCTGCCGTGGTCTACGGTCTGTCAAGCATCGTGCTCATCGCGCTCGGCATCGCCAACTTGCCAGTGCGGACGTTTCCGTTGACCGACGCGCAGGTCAACCTGCTGCGTTCCAGCGATTCCGATTACGTCGTCGCGCAGATGGGCTGGGGCTGGACGCGCGAGTTTGTTCCGGCGACGGCGCAGGATTTCGAATCGATCTACGCGCCGATTGCCAACCCGAGCACGCCGCTCATCTCCGCGCGACCGCTGCCTTCGATTCAAATTCAGGACGATGGCTTGTTGTCGAGCGCGCTGCGCGTTTCTACGCCGCAACCAACCGACGTATCGCTCCATACTTTTTTCTTTCCCAACTGGCAGGCGTACATCGATGGCGCGCCGGCGCGGACGTTTCCGCGCGGTTCGCTCGGACTCGTCAGCGTTACCGTGCCGTCCGGCGATCACACCGTCGCGTTTCGATTTGAGGACACGCCGCTGCGCGTCGCGGCGAATTGGATTTCTTTGCTATCCGCTATCGCCGGTTTCGTTTGGTTGTTCGTCACGCATCGCCGCGCGGCAATCGGCGTGGTCGGCGCGTTGGTTCTCATTGGCGCGCTGCTCGCCTGGGACGCGCGCACGGCGGACGCCGCGCCGGCGCCCACCGCGGTATCGGCAAACTTGGACAACCGCGTGATGCTCATCGGTTACTCGACCGACCGCGTCGCCGAAACGATCTACGTCACACTTTATTGGTTCGCGCTCAACGCGATGGACAAGAATTATCAGGTCTCGGTGCATCTGGTCGATTCGAACGGTCAAACCGTCGCGCAGCACGACGACACGCCGGACCAAGGTCTCACGCCGACGACGCGGTGGCTGCCCGGCGAAATCATCGTCGATCATCACGCGCTGATGTTAAAGCCGGTCGTTCCCGGCGAATACCGACTCACCGCGGCGATGTATCTGCCGATGGACAACGGCTACGCCAATCTAGGCAACCCGATTGACCTGGGGCGCGTGCAGGTGAGTCCATGACCGCCATCGCACGACGCTGGAAAAGTTGGCTCCCGATTCTTTTGCTCGCGGCAGTGGCGCTCTTCCTCCGGTTATACGCGATCAACCGTCTGCCGCCCGGCTTGTTCGGCGACGAAGCGGTCGAAGGTCTCGACGCGCTCGATGTGCTCGCCGGCAATTTTGCGATTTGGTTCCACGCGCACCTGGGACGCGAGCCACTGTACGTATACCTCGTCGCGCTGTCGTATCACGCGTTGGGTGTGACGCCGCTGGCGACGCGCGTGCCGGCGGTGATCGCCGGCTTGTTGACGCTTCCCGCCGCGTTCTGGTTCGCGTACGAATGGGCGTTGTCGATCTTTCCCCGCGAGCGCGCATCGCGCATCGCGCTGTTGACGACCGCGCTGCTGACGATTTCGTTCTGGCACGTCGAAATGACGCGCAACGCGCACCGTGACACGCTCCTGCCGCTCGTCGAAGCGATTGGTTTCGCGCTGCTCTGGCGCGCGCTGCGAACGCACGACTGGCGGTTGTACGCAGTGAGCGGCGCGATGTTGGGGCTGGCGGTTTACACCTACTCGCCAGGTCGATTTGTCGGCGTGCTCGTCGCGGTGTTCCTCGCGGTCGAGTTATTGGCGCGATGGCTGGGTCAAGAATCCCGGCGGCGCATCGCGGCAATTCAATTCGACTGGCGCGGGCTGATCGTCGCCGCGGCGCTTGCGCTCCTCGTGATGCTGCCGCTCGGCGTCTATTTTCTGCAAAACCCGGTGCAGTTCAGCCGCCGCTTTACGAGCGTTTCGATCTTTGATTTCCCATCGCCGGCAGCCGCGTTCGCGTCGAGCGCAGTGGGCAATCTCGCGCAGTTCGTCATTCCCGGCGCGGGGTACGAAAGCAAGCATTACAACTTACCCGGCAAACCAGTTTTTGATTTGTTCATCGCGCCGTGGTTTTTGGCTGGCATCGTTCTCGCGTTCGCGCGCGCGCGGCGACCCGAATATCGGTTTTTGATCGTGTGGTTCATCGTCATGGCGACGCCGGCGTTCCTCACCGCCGATATGATTCCCAAAGGCGTGCGCGTGCTCGGCGTCGTTCCCGGCGTGTTCGTCTTTCCCGCGCTCGCAATGGACTGGGCACTGAATTTCAGATTTCAGATTTCAGATTTCAGATTTAGGAATCCGCAATTCCTAATTCGCAATTCACAATCTCTGATCCGCATCCTAATCATGGTCTGTCTTGCCGGCAGCGCGGTATGGACGACGTACGATTATTTCATCGCGTGGGCGAATCTGCCGGAACTGCCGCTCGCGTTCGATTCCGATATGGTGCAGGCGTCCGACTTGGTGCAGCGCGAGCCGGCGGATGAACCGATCTTCGTGTCCGCGCAAGTCTATCGGCATCCGACGTTTATGTTGTTGGGTAAGCGCGTGCCAACGACGCAGTATTTTGATCGTTCGACGCGCGTGCGCGAGTTTGACGCGCAGACCGCGCTGGTGACGAATGCGGGGCAGCCCAACGCGCTCTACATTTTTGTTCGTGATCAAAAGCCGCCCGATGGCTGGCTGGCGCGTCTCGCGCCGCAAGCGACGCCCGTCGCGCCGGAAGAGTACTTGAGCGCGTACCGGCTGGGCGCGCTGACGCCGCCGCAGCAGACGCTCGCCGTTTCGTTCAATCCGCTGCTCACGCTCGTAGGCTATTCGCGTTACGCCGATGCGCCGCGCGGCATCGTGCTCTACTGGCGCGTCGCGCAATTGCCCAGCGACCGCGTCGATATGCAGGCGACGTTATCGATGCTCGATTCAAGCGGCGCAGCAGTCGCGCAAGGCAAGCATATGTTCGGCGTACCGCCGATGGAATGGGCAAGCGGCGATACCATCGTAGAGTGGTATGCGTTCGACACGTTGCCGGACAATGCGACGCAGTTCACGGTGCAGTTGACGCGCGGCGTGGCAAGCTGGCAATCGCCGGTGCTGGCGTTCAAGTGACGGAAGACGGAGGATGGAAGACGAACGCCGTCGATTCCGTCCTCCGTCGAATAGGTTCATCAAGGATATTGTTGTGGCAAAACGCAATCTGATTGTCATCTTTTTCTACCTCGTCCTCGCACTCGTGTTGACGTATCCGCTCGTCATGCACTTTGGCGATCACGTGCCCGGCACGACGACGTGGGCGATGGACGAGTACGGCTATGTCTGGAACAACTGGTGGTTCAAACACGCGGTTTTCGATCTGGGCGTAAATCCATTCCAGACGAATTTTATTTTCTATCCGATCGGCGTTTCGCTCGTTCTCTACACGTTCACCTTACTGCACGTGCTGCTCGGTTTGCCGATTCAATTCGCGTTCGGCTTGATTCCGGCGAGCAACGTCGAGTTGCTGTTCGCGTTCGTCATGAGCGGATTCGGCGCATTTCTTCTGACATATTACGTGTTACGTATTACGTATTACTCAATACGCAATAAACCCAATTTGTCATCACTGACGTTGGCTTCCTTCGTCGCCGGCGCGGTCTTTGCGTTCGCGTCCAATCGTTTTGTGTACGCGGCGCTGGGGCACTATAACGTCGTCGCGACGGAATGGATGCCATTCTACATCCTGTTCCTCGTCAAGACCGTGCGCGAAAAGAAATGGTCGAACGCGCTGCTCGCCGGTCTGTTCGCCGCGCTCGCGCTCTACGTCGAGACGACCGACGGCGTGCTGCTGTTTCTGTTCACGCTGCTCTACCTGCTGATGACGTGGCGCGATGTGTGGCAGCGCGCGGCGATCGCGCGGCTCGCCGCGTTGGGCGCGACGGCTACGCTGCTGTTCGCGCCGATGCTTATCCCGACGCTGAACGAGATTTTCAACAGCGGCTATGCGCTGCCCGGCTGGGGCGACGCGCAAAAACTGGTCGCCGATCTGGTGGGCTTGTTCACGCCAACGAGTCTTCAGCCGCTGGACCGTCATTGGGTGCAGGAACTCGATCTGGTGCGGCAAGGCACATCGCGCTTCGCCGATGTCAACACGGTGTTTCTCGGTTACGTCACGCTCGCGCTCGCGCTGTTCGCGGCGGTGCGCTATTGGAAGACGGTCAAGGTGTGGGTGGTGAGCGCGCTTGCATTCATCGTCCTCAGTTTCGGTCCGCTCCTACACATCAACGGTCAATCGGTGTTCGACCTCGACGGATTGCAAATCACGTTTCCGATGCCGTACCTGCTGCTGCACTACCTTCCTCTGCTGCGGGAGAACCGCGTGCCGAATCGTTTCAGCGTTCTGGTCATGCTGTCGCTCGCGGTGCTGGTGGGGTTCGCGGTGACGTGGACAAGTCAAAAGTTAAAAGGCAAAAGTGAAAAGTGGGTTCCACTTTTAGCTTTTAGCTTTTTATTTTTGATTTTGTTCGAGCACTCCGCCGTTCCTCTGCCGCTGACTGACGCGCGCGTGCCGGCGGTGTACGCGCAGATCGCGCGCGATCCCGGCAACTTTGCGGTGTTGACGCTGCCGCTCGGTTGGCGTAACTCATTTGGGCAACAAGGCGCAGAAGACACGCGCACGCAGTATTATCAGAGCGTGTCCGGCAAGTACCTGTTCACCGGCAACATTCAGCGCAACGCGCCATTTCTTTTCGATTACTTTGACCGCGTGCCGCTCTTCCATTCGCTGACGGAACTCGAATTCTACAAATCGCTTTCCGCCGATACGCTCGCGCGCGACAAGGCGGCGGCGCCGTGGCTGATGACGTTCTTCGACGTGCGGTACGTCGTGGTCCATCCGGCAATTCCGGGCAGACCGCCGTACAGCGATACGCGCGGCGCGGTCGTCGATTATATCGAAAAGACCTTGCCGCTGGGCGACAAGATTTACGATCAAGATGGCGTGATCGCTTACCGCGTGAATCAAGCGCCGCTGCCGGCGAAGCAGCAGGTCGCGTTTGGCACAGAGGCGGCGCATCTCTACCAAGCCGAGGGCTGGGACCGCGACGATACGATTGCCGGCGAGAGCGCGAACTGGGCGAATCAATCCAGCGCGCGCGTGCTGTTCCCAATTCGCGATGCTTCGTCCTACGCGATCACCGTGTGCGCCCTGCCGTTCACGTACTCGCAATCGCCGGCGCAGACGATGCGCGTCGTCGTCAACGGACGCGCGATCGAGAATTTCGATCTTGT
>VFSW01000135.1_pt1 | contig 93686 bp, 92 predicted proteins | sample 5358111 | NCBI WGS metagenome assembly VFSW01 (sample SAMN11554181, study PRJNA540505) | mine drainage metagenome | isolation source: sediment from site ElyBrook_90M | place: USA: Ely Copper Mine, Vershire, VT | collected 2017 | reverse complement strand
AGCCAGATCATTCCCCAGCAGAAAAGTTTGAGTGAAAAATGCTTGTAGTCCCTGCTGTACATTATGTCTTTCACAATTCCCCAGACAGTTTCTGGTTCGTTGTGATCTTCCACACTTGTAGCTGGGCTTTGTTCACTCATTTTGTCCTACTCTCTATCTCCTATTCTTTCCTATTGCGTTAGCTCAATCGGGGTATTTCCCCCGAGCATCTGCTGCTGTGCCTGAATTCCGGTGCTGTTGTTAGGGACTACGATAATTAGGGCATCCATCCACGGATGTCCAAGACCGTGCGCAGTCACACCACAATATTCTGAACACATCACATGATACAGTGATTGCCCAGCAGTGTACCCAGCTGCCGTGGGTTGGAAGTTCCAAGTCACGTAATCAATGTAGCCGGGCACTGCCATAACTCCGAACTGGAACCCTTGACTGGCCCACTGACCTTCAGTATTGACATAGAAACCATGCGTAACATCGACGCTACGCACTATAAACAGAACAGGTTCGTTCGCTTTAATCACTGCAACAGTTGGCGCGCCCACTTCATGAGGGTAGAAAAGGAACTGCCATTGTTCACATGTCACGTATACAACCTGATACGTCCCTTGAATTGGAGGATAGTTCGCTTGTGCAACACCTTCTCCAACATTGTTCGCTTGCAGATATCCAGCGTAATCATATGGTGTGTATACTATTTCAAGCGCGATGACGGTGAGAAACAGGATTATGGTCCAAGCAAGTAAAACGTTGCGCTTCTTCAATTTCACGTAAGCCTCATACCATTTGTTAATAAGCTTTTATTTCCCCGAACTTTCGCCATTTTCTTTTAGATTATGTTCAAGCATTCCGGCCTAAAGCTCAGCCTCACAGTATCCCTCTGCCTATGAGGGCCTTGCTTGATCTCTTGCTGAATTCCTGAACCTTCGAAGAGCAAAAACGTGTCTATCGACTTCCGCATATGACAACGAGTGATTCAGTTTCCATCACTTGTATTGTCGTGATCAGTTTCGCTTTGTTCAAATGTCAATGTTTCGAACGCTGGTGAAGCATGATCACTACCCAAATCTTCCGGCAAAGCAGGAACGGTTTGCAACTTTAATGAGTAGATCAGCTTTATGAATTTGATAATCTTAGGTCTGAATTCCTTCGAGGCGTACTTCGAGATGTTGCGGTCCACTTCCAACCCATTTATTATGGAAGATATGAGAGCCCAAGCCACCCAGTAATCAGCTAGACAGCTCGAGTTGTTCTTTCTCTTCTTAATTACGTTGTAATGAGCCTTGAATTCGTTTGCCACAGATTGAAGTGCAACTGGAATCGAATCGATTGGTTCAGAGGCAAGTATCTTTTCTGTATTATCGACTATCCGCTCCAAGCTCCTTCTTTCCTCGGCCTGCTTTTCTAGTCTCTTTCTCTCTCGTAAGGCGCCTTCTGGTGTGTACTTATCGTAGGAGTTTAGTTCATCACCATCTTCCGAACCTGCCAATGGATTCCGACTGCTACTTTGCGACATTTTTGGCGAATCAAGCTTGGGAAGATTCCCAAATCCGGCATTGTATATTCCGTTCAGATTGGACTCTTTTATCGACCACTCCACTCGGCGGAGTTCGTTCTCAAGGCAGCGTTTTTGATAGAGTAGCGATTTTCTTTTTGTGACATCCTTTGTCTTTGACAGCCTCCCATCAATTCGCTCTATGTCTCTTTTGATTTTCGACCATCGTTCGTCATTGGAAAGAGTCTCATTCATACTTAGAGCATTCTCTCGTCTATGTTTCTCCCACACCATAACAGACACTACGAAAGCGCAGTTCCAAATTAGAATCAATGCCTCGATTGAAAGGTAACCTGCGCAAAGGAGGCCTATGCTTGCAAGTGTCGCCACTAGCGCAATGAGAAGAAACTTCGAGTTTACTCTTTGGAACATTGCCCTTTTGAGGAGCAAAGCACTTTTGCAGAAAACAACTTCAGCTACTTAACTTATACATTTTCACTGAGATACTGTGTTTTCATTCACTAGAAAGGAGCATAATCCATGCACAAGCAGTCATATAGATGAAATGTCTTTGGTCTTTGCAGCGTCGTGAATCAATTCGCAACCTGTGCATTTACCTTTAGACGCCGCAAGGGAATCGAATAGAATGAGGGTTGCTCATGTTATTCCGGCCCTGCAATGCAACGCCAAGAAATACAAAGATGGCAATGTGACAGAAAACTCTTTACCTGTCTAGTTTGCATTGCCGATTGTTTTATTTCAAACAGAATTGAGTTTTGATTTAGAATGAAGTCCAAGTATATTTACTTCGTCATAGCTATTCTTGCCACCTCGGCAGTTGTCTATCCCGTACTTTACTCGCAAATCACGAAACCGAATCTTTCCTCTGATCCATACCTTTGCGCCCCGTTGATACCATGCCAGAAACCTCCGAAGGCTGACGCGGTTTGCCCTCCAAGCTGCACAATCCTAGTAGCAAATGGTAATTTCAATCCCCCGGCCTTGAACGTGACACTAGGTGCCATAGTGACTTGGATAAATCAAGACGGCTTTCCACACACTTCGACCGCACTGAATACAAGTTACTGGGCGTCTCCAGTCATCCCCCCTGGGCATACCTTTTCTCTTACAATTGGCAAGACTATGCAGGTTGGACAAACATACTACTACGATTGCGCCATTCATAATCAGATGATTGGATCGCTCACCATCATCTCAAACAATACCCTGTAAAAACTGAGTCACTACGAAGCCTGCGCTACTTCAGAGTACAACAAAAAAACAAAAAGATTTCTGCCCCAACTAATGGGCAGACGAACAGCATCTAACTTGCTTGTGCCTTGATTTCTGTGACCATCTGGTTCGCGGACTTCCCAGATTCAATGTATTGTTTCACAGCAGCGCAGCTCCTTTCAATGCCCATCTCGACCTCTTTCTTAATCTTCAGCTTGTCGAGTGTTTTGCCCAATAGGCTATAACCTATCTCGTAATCGGCTTCAAATGTGAGCTTTGTTCCTCCAGAAACTGGGTCAAATTTCACTGTTATGACATTCTTCTTGAATGGTCCATTGATCGCTTTTGTCTGGATCAGCTTGTTGTTTTCGTACGCTACGGTTTCATTATCCCACTCAAGCAATCTTCCGCCAAAATCGCCGGAAATCCTGAATATTGTTCCAATCCCGAATCCATCCTTTACATTGATTGGAACCACTTTCATTTTCACATCTTCTGGAAACGTTTTTGCGATGTGTTCTGGACGAGCATAATACGCGAACACTGCTTCCACCGGTGCCGAGATATCCACACTTCGAGAGACTTTGGACATGACAGGCCTCGCTACCAGAATGGCAAATATTTATGCATTCTATTGGGGAAACGTAGAGCAAAGCTCTGTAGTAAATCCTGAATATCGTCGAGCTTTTCAGGGAAAAGACATAAATCCTCGGCTAAAGGTGACCGCAAAATGTTTAGGGGTCCTATCGTCAGCTAATGTCAACCATGTCGATGCCAGCGAGCCAATCTCAAACCGTAGCTGTGAAGGTGAAATATATTTGGATAATTGTCGTAGTCTTTTTAGTACTTTTAGCTACTGCTCCAATCGTTTACTATGTCAGTAGCTCAAATGCTCCTTCCTCAGGCGGCAGCAGCTCAGGCCCGGCACCACCCTCTGGCGCAGCACCTAATTGTGGGAACCCATGTACGATTTCTATTCAAAACTCGCAATTTGGTACCAATCCAAGTGGAATTGTGATCAAGGCGGGCACTACAGTAATCTGGGTTAACAATGACGGCACTCAGCACACCACCACTTCTGACACTGGTCTGTGGGGAAGTCCTATTCTCAACCCAGGTCAAAGTTTCAAATTCACATTTACTTCTGCAGGTACATTCACATATCACTGCCAGATTCACCCGATGACTGGCGCGATAACTGTCGTGTCCTAATCAGAAATAGCAACTGAATGCAGTTTAACATAGCACTTCCCGGCGCTCTTGCTTAATGTGGTTTTTCGGAGAATCAGTGCAAAGTCAACACATAAGATAGATTGTTGCACGAGCTCTGAAATTGCTTGATGAATTTCCTGCGCCAGCCCTCAGAAGTAAGTCTCATTAGATCCCTGTTTCTCATAACTCGCTGGGAGTAGGGAGTCCGTCTCTTGTACGGTCGCGTGCATTTCCTCGGGATTTTGCTTGTCTGTCTTCTGATCTTCAGTCCACAGGTCTACGCCTCTCAAAACTCAAGAATCTCAAAGATGTATGCTGTCATTTCTGCCAGAGCGCCTGCAGTTGACCCACCTATTTCAGAAACATTGATCCCTCAGAACAACTCTGAGCCCCTTGCGATCACGGCTGATTCCAACGGAAACGTCTGGTTTGCAGAATCGGCCACATCCCAGATTGGAGGCCAGATCGTAGAATATATTCCCTCGACAGGAGCTTTTCATAATTTTCCCATCCCGGCGAAACCACACGTCGGTTTGATATGGTTCATTCTCATCGACAAGAACGGCAACCTTTGGTTTTCAGACGCCTCGCAGCCACTTCTTTGGAGATTCTCCCCCATGACAAATCAATTTGCGAATTTCTCGACTGGATCACAAGAAATCGATCCATATTCATTGGTGTACGAGTCAGCAACCAATCAGATCTGGTTCACTTCGATCTACACAGGTCAGATAGGAGTGTTCCAGATCAATTCAGATGAGAGTGCCTCACTCTTGAAGCTGATTCCAGTCCCGAGCCCCGATGGAACATATCAGATTTCGGGAGGCCCCCCTATAATTGGTTCCTCTGGCTTAGCATTGGATGTGCAAGGGGACCTTTTCATCTCGGAAGCTTTTGCGAGCGCCATAGCTGAATACAGCACTTCGTCATCGAATTTCATCGGAATCTGGAGACTTCCTTCCGGCTCTCAACCAGTCGGTCTCGCAGTTGAAAATGGGAGAGTATGGTTCACAAATCACGCTACGAGTGATATTGGATACATCTCGCTCAGCGATGGAAAGATAACGGAAATCGCCACGTCCCTGTTTTCTTATGGCGGTGACACAATCACACTTCCATACTGGATCCAGATCTCCACCAATGGAATGGTCTGGTTTGACGAACACATCGGAAACAAAATAGCAAGATATGATCCAACAACAATGGAGCTCACGGAGTTTCTAATATCTACGAATGCCTCATCCCCACTCCGATTCGCACTTGACAATGCGAGAGGTCTTGTGTGGTTCACCGAATTTTCAGGAAACAAAATCGGTCTGCTGGATCAGAATGCTTCTTCTTATCCCTCGGTGTCCGTTTCTTCAACTAGCGTGAATCTTTCAGGTAGCTCATTCTCGCTACTTGTGAATTACATTCCTGCGTCAGGGAACTCAATTCAGAGCGTGTTTTCACCCCTTGTCAGCGGGACAACAACAACTGATGGAAGTCTTGGTTCAAACTTTACTTTATCATATCAAAGCGTGAATTCCTCCGCCTACAAGGTGTCATTCAGCAGAGGTCAAGAGATTTCTTCGGGAAATTACTCCCTCACACTCTGCCCTAGACTTTCTGCAAGTGATTCAGAATCCTCACCGCCTACGGTAAGGCAATGTGCTGTGGTCCTTCTCTCAATTGAGAATCAGACTTTTCTAGGATTGAATCAGATAGAAATCTATTTGCTCGCAGCATTAGTCATATCAGTCATAGCTGCAATCTCACTCATCTATGTGAAAAAGTGGCGGGCTGCGTAGAAGCTCATGCAGCATTTTCTTGATCCAAGTGAACTGTCGATTTCGATGCCAAGCCGTTGGGATGGAATCGAAAGCATCGAGTTCCAAGGGGCCTATAATCTACGACTGCTTTCAAGAAATCTAGCTCTCTTTCTTCTCCTCGAAGAGCTGAATCTCCTCCTTCGCCCCATCCTGAACGCTAGGAAGACTATAACGAGAACGGAAGCCACAATGCCAATTACAACGCCATATGCGACAGGCGAAAAATAGCTAGACACTGTGAGTTTAAGAATCTGCGAATAGATAACGTTCTGAGGAGAGACAGTCGCGCTTACAGTGAGATAATAGATTCCAGTACCAAGGCCATCCATCTTGAGAATAAGTTGACTGCTTGAATTGCCAATCCCATTGATTTCAAACCTTGAAGGACTGAACAGAGCAGAGGCCGCGGTCAAGTTTCCAGAGGCCGAGATTCCAGAAATGTCAAGAGTTGCGTTCATGTTTATCGCGCCGACTCCGCCAACTGAAATGTTCACAGGAATGTTGATAGAAGCCGAGGAGCTCAAGTCCACACTTGATGATCCCAGTGTCATCGAGAAGGTCTGATTTGCTGGGGCTGGCTTCAGCTCCCCAATTGCATTGCCAAAAATTTCAACAAACCACACAGTCCCTCCTTTCCCAAGCGCCAGAGTATACGTTCCGGCCGCACCATTCACGCCACAACAGGGCACAATGTACTCGATGAGTTGATCTGTGTTTGGATTGAATTCGGCAATCTTGTTTCCGTAGTGCTCTGCAATCCAGACATTTCCAGTGCTGTCTATCGCCAATCCGTTTGGAAAAGATACAGGGTATCCGAACGCGTTGTTGGTCTTTGAAGTCCAGTATCGAGTCAAGCTCTTCGTCTTTGTGTTGTAACTGTCAAAAGAGCTATCAACATGTTCGCTTATCCAGAGTGTCACGCCATCAGGAGCAATTGCTATTCCGCTTGGTGTTGGAAGGCTTGAAGTGAGGTTTTCATAAGGACCAAGTGGTCCTAGGGCATGGTTAATCGTGAACGAGTATGTCTGATTGACCGGAGCGAATTCTGTTATTCCATCACTGGTCCCGTTCTGGAGTTGAGAGATTATCCCGTGTCCCAGCATATCGGCATCGGCGGCGGTGAACCAAAAGCCGCCTTGTCCATCAAATACGAGTCCAGCAGGCGCTGATTGATAAACAGGGAGAACGAAATTCAGAAAGATTCCTGTGGATGGAAAGAACTCATCTATCTGGTTTGAAAACTCGCAAAGTACCCATATGTGACCACTTGAATCAGGGACCACTCCTGTAGGGCCACAAGAAAGGAATTGAGTTTGTCCTGCCACTTGATACGGCGCACCAGGAATTTTATACTCAACTATACTTGAGGAACCGTTCTTTAGTTCTCCAAGTTTGTTAGTCGTGAGCTCCGTAAACCAGACATTTCCAGACTGGTCAACGGCGATCGAAATCGCTGTAGAATTCGGACTTGGGATTGAGTACTCTGTTATGTTGTTTGTCTGGGGATTGAGCATTCCAAGTTGGTTTGATCCTTGCTGAACAAACCACACTCTGCCTGCTCTGTCAGTAGCTAGCCACCACGGTTCCGTTGACCCGTGCGGAAGAGGATGCTGAACTATATCATAGGTGGTTTGCTGGGAGAGTTGATTGTTTGTTGAATACGCAACGATTCTATGAAGAGGAGTGATCGAAGAAGGAATGCCAACCACTTGCACAAATATCATCAAAAGAACTATGGAGGCGCAAACCATTTTCCATGATGAATAATCTCGCAAGCTTGCCTCTACAAGCTTGTCAGATCCAAGCTATGAAAGTGTAATGACCACTGCCGCGCGCTTAATCTAGAAAAGGGAGAGCGCTCTGAACCCCTGGCCTCAGAGCTAGCGCGAACTAATCCTAGCTAGGACAATCCGCATTGTTTGCTGTTCGAGGAACTTGCGTAACAGTACGAATTGGGCAGGACTATGAGGTATCCGAACATTCCGTTCGATACGTGATAATGACAGAAGTACTCATAGATTCCTGGCTGTGTCGCTTGGAATGCTCCAATGCCCTGCGCTTCTGCAGATCCTAATCCGGCAATCGCAGCTGAAATATTAACGCTCGGGAAGAAGGCGCTATTTGTAACGTTGATGAGTTGCACGCCTCCATCAAGGGACAGGGGCGAAGCCGGGTTCGGATTGACCGCGAGGTCGAAAGGTGCAGGAGCGAGGAGACTAGCACCTGAAACACAGTATACACTTGAAACACCTGCTTGCTCTTGTGCCAGAGTTCCACTATTAGAGCATGAACCTGTAAAGTTGCCGTTAGTAATGAAATTGTGCATTCCATTGGCATACTGTCCCACAGCCCCACTAACGTTGAGTGTAGTATAACCTGGCGCACCATAGGTCAGGTTAATCTGGAAACTATACCCACTTGTTCCAACTGGAATCAAAGTGAAAGTGTGAGCATCAGTATCGTTGTGAATGAAAAGTATCTGAACTGTATCACCTTGAGTTACAACCAAGTTAGCTGGGCAGAACCTGTCTTCACCAGTGTTGTCAGTGTTGCACCAGTCGACTCTAAAGGGAATAGTGGATGGGGTCGCATTGACAGTTGCAAAGCTCCCCAGCTTGCTATTGACCGTGCTGATTTGGCTTTGCAGGTTGCTCGTGGAAGGGCCAGTGGTCGTTGGAGTGACCGTTGCCGCGTACGCGAAAGCGCCCACTCCAAGAAGAATTGCAATTATCGCGAGTGCAATGGCGGCCTTTGCAATACCCGATGATCCTTTGTATACAACTTGCTGTCCAGCGGCAAGAATCGGAGCTCGTGCAGCATACCCATAGAATGCCAAGCCAGACCCCACTGGCAAGAAAATTATTACGAAAAGAAAAGCGAGAAAATTAGCAGTCGGGTTGGTCCCAGTTACTGGAATGTTGAGGAGACTTCCACCGCTGAAAGTGATCAAGAAGAGAAAAGCTGCTATGACTACAAGCACAGTTCCCAAAACAGCGCTAATCTTATTCATTAAATTGCGCAAGATTTTTGGTGAATTTAAGTCTTACTGCTTTTTTCATTTGACCCCGCCATACTTTGAAATATATACATCGAATCGCTTCCTTCATCTTTGACATCATCTGTAAAATCCAGAAAATTTGCGTTGATTGGTATCGCACTCTTCGCGGTCTTTCTCATAGTAGGAGTTCTTGTGTTCTCCGGCTCAACCCAGAGTTACGATGCGAAGCTCGCGGAGCTGATCAACACATACCTCGGCTCCACCTTCACGTCCTTGATGGTTGAGGCTTCACTATACGGAAGAGAATATTTCTGGATAGCTATCGTCTTCCTTATGCTTGTATTTGGAAAGCGAAACACAAAACTCCTTGCCTTAGAGCTCGCCGCACTATTTGTCGTTGGCATAGCTGCCGGAGAGATTGCAAAGAGCGTCGCTTTTAGAGAAAGGCCGTATGCCGAATTGGGTAACCTGATAGTACGAAGAATGCCTTTGGACACTGATTCGTCGTTCCCTTCTGGGCATGCAATCATTGTCTCAATAGGTGCTTTTTTTGTTCTTTTGAAATTCAAGCCAGGGTGGAAGTCAAGAGCAGTCGCGGCACTTTTGACGCTTGAGGCTGCGGTTGTCTGCTACTCAAGGATCTACGTCGGAATGCACTACCCGCTTGATGTGCTTGCTGGAATTTTGCTAGGAGGTTCGATAGTCTTTGCCGGAATCTATGTGATAGAGAGGTATCTCCCAAGGATCTTCCTTAAGATTGCCAATGCTTTCGATGCTGTGCTACGCAAGCTTCGAATCCCCGAAGTTTTTTGAAGAGAGTAGATAAGGAGTCTACCGCAGTTTGATCAGTTCTTCAGTGGTTTCTGCCCTTTGAGTCGACATTCTAGTGGATGCATGAACTACCGCATTTATAACGGATAGAGCAGGCGGAACCATGAACAAATAGACAATTGTACGGAAGTCAATCGTGAGGTTGATACCTTCCTGCTGGACAAAGTAGCTGAAGATTCCTCCGTTTGTAATGAGTAACAGGTAGTATATCTGAACAAAACTATTTGCTATTGTCGCAGCATCACCAAGATACATTCCTCTGAACACACCCTGCATTCCGCTGAGAATTACAATCAATATTGCATAGTCAAAGAAAATCGAAGTGCTAACTCCTATCGCTGAGGCTGGTCCGCTCAGAAGAGCGTTCGGGATTACCAAGAAAACGATCAATGAGATAAATCCGTAAAGGACAGCTGTGGCAATACGTGTAATGAATGCAGGAAGCTCGATTCCTAGAATCTTGATCAAGGTACGGTCACATTCTCCTGAAATGGCACAGTCACACCGTAGGCGGCGAAACTAAGAGAAAAGGTATAGTTGCCAGAGGGGAATTTTCCTGTAGCCATAACTTGATTTCCCAACGGCCCTGATTTTGGAATAGCGAGAGTCAAGATGTCTTGGTTTAATCCACTATTGACTGCAAAGGGTGCAGTACCATTTCCATAATTCCCTGAGGCAAACCCGGGAACTCCAGTCAGAACTGCAACCAAGCTTCCATTGAGAATGAGCGGGCTCTGATTGTTCCAGCTTAGAACAAGTGGAATGAATATCGACTGGCTGGAGTTTGTCACAGAAGCAGTGTTGAGCGAAGTGCTCAAGTTTCCGATCAATGGTGGATATACTTGATCCATGCTCTTGGAGATGTTGAGTCCAATCAATGGGATGACCGAGGTTGAAATCGTCGTATTGAGGCCTACGTGAAATTGGTTGAAGAGAATAGTTCTCAGAACAGATTGGTTTGTAAGCGCGCTCGTCAAATCAAGACCTATTGAAAGCGAAAGTGGTTTTGCCTGTCCCGGCTGTATCACTTCAGCCGGCGACGCGAAATTTGCAAGATGCACATTCTCAAGAGTGATTGTTCCCAAGAGCTCTAGGCTCAGAGGATAAGACATGTTGTTTGGTATTGTCAGCCCGCTGAGAGTCATTGTCGTTCCGTTGAAGCTCTCGTGGAGCTGAGATTGTGAGCCGCCGAGGCTTGCAATCGCGTTGTACTCTTGGTATGCGGAGTATCCGGCAGAAGCCGCCAACGCAACTGTTGATATGATAAGAGCAAGCGAGACAAGCCTAAGCGCCTTTGTGATTAGAGGCGCCTCTGCAGACATGTGAGATCAACTTTTCTCTGCTTTCGAGATGTCAAGCACTTGGTTTTCGGGCTTGCTTGCGCGAGTTGATGTAACGTCTACGCCAGATACGACGCCTACCCCCTTGTCCACCTTGAACGTGACCACTCCAATTCCTCTATCCACTTTCATAAAGTCAACTCCCCTCAATAGAAAGACGGAGCCTACCCATCCCATGATTCCGAGGAACATGACGCCAATTGCGGCCATCAGCAAGTTGTTGAGATTTGCAACAAACCCCGCAGTCTGAGTGCTGAAATTCGTTTGTGCTTGCGAGGTGTAGAAAGAAAAGACGCCATACGCAAGTACGAAAGCTGCCCCCAGCATTAGAGCGCCTACTATCGTTACTATGAGTCCAGTGCTTCCTGATTTGTGGAATTGCAAGAGCTAATTTCGATCTTCGCACGCTCCCTGAATTATAAATATCTGCTTGTACTTCCTTGAGAGAAAAGCGGTTTCGAAATATAGATCAGGAAACTGAAGTTTCCCTCATGGACCATTCAGCGAGGCGCAAATATCTCATAAACCAAATCTGTTTTGATACTCCGATCCAGTTCATTAAATCACGTTTTATCCACGATGAACGCTCTCGTGACAGTGGTACATGCAGCTTTGTGCTCTAGTCCCTCCGGTATCGAAAACCCTTCTCCCTTTAGCACCTTGACTCGCTTTTGCTTAGGAGACCTGAATGTCAGTACTAGAATGCCATTGAGCACGTAGCCAGTATGCCCTAAATTACACCATCCTTCTTCGTGCCACTTTGGACTGAATTCCAATATCCTAATTCTAGTTCCTCTCTGCTCCCACGCTTTGGATCGGCCGAATCTTCCACCGCCGAAGACGCGCTGCCAAGGAATGGAGTCGAAATCAATCTTCACGCTTTGGGATTTCATCAAGAGTTACTTCTAGCAGCTGACCTACAAATGCTTAACAATTTGTGATTTACCAATAGTTGCGTGATGGAGACTCCTTCTTCGAAAATGGATGAAACAGATCTCAGCAAAGAGGAGATCGAGATTGTGATGAAAGCCCTAGGCTTCTATCAGATTCATCTGCTCGACGAGATGTCTCGACAGGGTTCTGGAGATGAGGATTTAGAGTTGCAAGTGAGGCTCATTAGCATTGCGATAAAGAAACTTCACAAGCTTCACGAGGAAATGAGTGGCACAACGCATGCAAAAGAGATCTGACGGTTTGTTCAGAACCCATAGATCATGACAAGCACTGTCAGCACAAAGACGAGTATCACAACATAGAAGAAAGGATCTTTGTAGTAACCCTTCCACATCTTAAACTTCAAGAAGATCTCCGATCCCGTCCACATAGCTTGAACAAAGAGGAATAAAACGGTTTGGCAGATTTGTTCTAGAGATAGATCATGCCTTGGACTTCTTTATCTTTGGATCAAGGGACAGGTTCTGACTAGCGGAGACCGACTGCGTTCTTCTCAAGATTCCGTGATATGCTGCGCTCCCAGCCTAGAGAGTGCGATTAGCTGCAAGCAGCATACGTGACAACAATTCCTTGAGGTGTCCAATTTCGCCGCAGTGCAGTAGAATGTGAGAAGCGCAATCAGAGCTTAAGGAAAGCAGCGTCTCCCTTCGATTCACTGCTTGAATAGTTAAAGATTTAAGTTCTAATTATTCTGTGATTTTGGTCTTCCTCTTGGAATACAAGTGGGTCGCTCTTTCAAACACCACAATCGGCACCCTCATGGCTTCTCTTGACGGGACAATAGTCCTGATCTCGCTCCCAGCGATTTTCCGTGGGATACAGATAGACCCGCTTTCCTCATTTCAATATCTTCTCTGGATTCTCTTCGGATACAGTGTGGTGACGGCGACACTCCTTGTGACATTTGGCAGGATCTCTGATATTTTCGGAAGAGTGAAATTGTACAATCTCGGGTTTGCAATTTTCACAGTCGGTTCGACGCTGTGCTACGTAACGCCGAACACTGGAGACATGGGAGCCATCGAGCTTATTTCGTTCAGGATAGTGCAGGGAGTGGGAGCAGCATTTCTTTTCTCAAACAGTGCTGCGATAATCACAGACGCATTCCCAGAGAACGAGCGCGGACAGGCACTTGGGATTAATATGGTCGCAGTCCTCGCCGGCTCACTCATAGGTCTTGTCGGCGGAGGAATCCTCGCCACGTTTGACTGGAGGTATGTCTTTCTTGTGAGCGTACCCGTTGGAATCTTCGGTACTGTGTGGTCATATTGGAAGCTGAAAGAAGTTGGAACTATAAGGCGAGACCAGCATCTCGACCTCTGGGGAAACGTGACGTTTGGAGTGGGGCTCACGCTCATTCTCATAGGGGTAACATACGGACTGATGCCTTATGGAAACTCTTCGATGGGATGGTCTGATCCATGGGTAATCACTTCATTGGCAATTGGAGCGTCCTTGCTCGCAGCCTTCCCGTTAGTTGAAACAAGGGTGGTTGAACCCATGTTTCGGCTCGAGCTGTTCAAGATACGCATGTTTAGCGCCGGGAATTTTGCTGGACTTTTAGCTTCAATAGGGCGAGGCGGAGTCCAGATCATGCTCATTATCTTGCTTCAGGGGATCTGGCTTCCCCTCCACGGTTACAGCTATAATTCCACCCCATTTTGGTCAGGCATCTACCTTACCCCGATGCTTGTCGGGTTTGTAATCATGGGGCCTCTCAGTGGCAGATTCGCAGACAGACACGGTGCGAGACTTTTTGCAACACTGGGCATGATCATCACAGCTGGTACTTTTTTCGCGCTCTCCCTTCTGCCCTACAACTTTGCCTTCTTGCCATTTGCGGTCATTTTATTCATCATGGGACTTGGCGGGGGAATGTTTGTCTCGCCTAATACCGCCTCAGTTATGAGTTCTGTTCCTCGGGAGCACAGAGGAGTGGCGTCGGGAATGCGCGCCACTCTTCAGAACATCGGACAGACTATCAGCCTTGCCATCTTCTTCACAATCATAATCACTGGACTTTCGAGCAATCTGCCCGGTGCCCTCTTTTCGGCCTTGACAAAAGCCGGGATTCCTTCGGCTACTGCGTCCTCATTGAGCAATGGAATTTCTCCTACTGGCGCCCTATTCGCGACGTTTCTCGGATACAATCCACTACCTCAAGCAGTTACGAGCATTGTAGGTAATCTATTCTTTCCAAACGCAATAGCTCCCGCATTCATGTCAGCGTTGCAAGATGCCTTCTACATTGGTGCGGTGCTTTCCATTGTGGCAGCACTCGCTTCGTTTCTTAGGGGAGGCGTAAGTGGCGCTCCTTCAGAAAGAGTTGCTGCCGAGGTGGTCTCATCGCAGAAAGCCAAAGCTCAATTCATTCCAACGCAAGATTCTGCCAGCAATCCAGCTGCTCCGAATAGTGCCGAGCGCAGGTGAGCCTGCTGAGCCAAGCGCGATGATAATTCCTTATACTCTTAGTCGCACGGAGAAAGCAGTCATGAATCAACGATCTCCGGAATCTGACGGTTCGGTTCTCGAAATTGCGACTCTCGGTGGTGGGTGCTTTTGGTGCACCGAAGCGGTGTTTACTGAGCTCAAAGGCGTGGAAAAAGTAGAGTCAGGTTATTCGGGCGGAAAGGTCGCCAATCCTTCATATGAAGAAGTATGCACAGGGAAAACAGGCCATGCTGAAGCGGTTCAGGTCACTTTTGATCCAGAGGTAATCTCATACGAGGACTTGCTTCGGATCTTCTTCAGTGTTCACGATCCGACAACATTGAACCGCCAAGGGGCAGATGTTGGAACTCAGTATCGATCGGTGATTTTCTACCATAACGAAATGCAAAGTGAGACAGCAAACCATATCCTGAAAGAAATCAACGATTCTGAGATGTGGGGTAACCCTGTTGTGACCGAAATTTCGCCTTTCAAAGCATTCTACAAGGCAGAGGACTATCACCAGAATTATTTCGCCCAGAACCCAAGACAGCCCTACTGCCAGGCGGTCATCGCTCCTAAAGTGTCAAAGTTTCGCAAACATTATTTCGACAGGCTCAAGAAATGACCAGCACGCGCTAGACCTGTTCTTTTTGAACCTCTGTTCAGTCTACGAACGAATCTCAACCGAGCATGATGCAGCCTACATCTGAAGAGCTTCTTTGAGTGTCTTGTATCTGTTCCGGATCGTAACCTCAGTTACCCCAGAGGCCTCTGCCATGTCCTTTTGAGTCTTGTTCTCGTTTTCCATAACGGAAGCGATGTACAGGGCTGCAGCCGCCAGTCCCATAGGGTCCTTTCCTGCAGCGCTGCCAGTTTCACTTGCACGCCGAAGTATCTCTATTGCTCTTCTCTTCGTCTTCTCTGAAACACCAGCCTTGTTTGCAATCCTCGATACTGATTTGATCGGATCAGCGACAGGCATTCTCAGATCTAGCTCCTTGAGGATCAGCCTGTACGAACGGGAGAGTTCTTTCCTCTTCACGTTGCTAACTGCTGCGAGATCCTTGAGAGTTCTCGGTGTCTCAGTGTCGCGCATCGCTGCGTAGAGTGATGCGGCAATCATTGCAGATATCGATCTGCCACGGATCAGCTTCCGATCAACAGCCTTCCTATAGATGTAGGCGGCGCGTTCGACTATTGCGTCGCTCACCCGAAGCTTGTCTGTTAGCCGCGGAAGCTCCCCAAAAGCCTGCCTTAGGTTCCTATCGACCGATTCATGGACCTGGCTTCGCTTGTCCCATGTCCTGAGCCTTTCAAGGGTCGTTTTCATTGAGGATTCCAGCGCCCTTCCTGAAGCATCCCTGTTCTCTGCACCTATTACGGTTGCAAGCCCCATGTCGTGCAACGCAAGGCTCGAAGGCATGCCAGTTCGGATCCTATCCGCGCCTCCCTCCTCTTTAGCAAAGGTTCTCCATTCTGGGCCAAGTGACTCGATTTTCTCTTTCACAACGTAGCCACAGTTGGTACAGATCTGTTCTCCACTTGCAGAATCAAAAACCATAGCCGACTTCCCGCACCTTGGGCACTTTTCAAAAGATTGTAGACCTAGTCTGCTTTTACCTTTGTATTCCATAGTCATCTTTCCTTCGCCTACCTCTTTTCTTTCCAGAAACAATTATTAGGGCGTCTCCGCCCTTATAAACCTTGTGGAGAGAACAGCCCGACGAGGGAGAGCTAGAGAAGAAGCTTAGGGCACCTGTGAGTCAGAATCTCGGTTAGGGAGTCCTCAACGGTACCCAGGAGAAAGGCAATTTTTCCGGAGGCGCCCTTCCAAGATCCCAATCTCAGCCCCAGTAGGGGTTCTAGAATTCTCCTGACTATTGAGAAGGGATTTAAAATGAGCCTGCCAAAAGAGATCGCTTTCAGCAAGCCGGCATCTCCAGATTCCTAGCTCCACTGAATTGCCATATTGAAAGACACAACGCTCCCCGCCGTGGCCGAGCTTGAGGCGTAGGCAACCAGCTCAACATATTGGAATGCGGATGGATCAATCGAAACAGGGAAACTACCAGATATCGACCCACTTATAGCTGAGGTAAACGTATAGTTTCCAACGCAGTTCGCGGGAGATACAAGGGAGCCCATCGCAGTGAACTCTGTCTCGTCGGTGCAATAATACACGGTAATCTTTCCCAATGCCTTTGATGGGTCCGAAATGCCAGAGATTTGGACACCTCTTATGATATGAAACGAAGATCCTGTATTTTTGATCGCGGTTACATTTGTATAATATGAAGCAGGAATAACAGAGTTGGTAATTGCTGCAGGGAAGAAGGTCATCGTGATCATTGCCGAATCATGAGTCGGTGCAATAGACACATGCGTGCAAGGGCTCATATTGCACATAGAGGAGTCTGCTCCAGCCAAGAGCTGCACGTCAGGAGTCTGCACGCCAAGCGTTGTGTTGCCGTAATAGAAGACATAAACTGTTGCGCTCGCTGCCCCGATGAGTAATGAAACTAGCGCCAATAGCATGAGCTTTCGAAAATTGGTTTTGAAAGTGCTCTGCATATGGCGAGACCGGGCAGTAGACAAAATATTCGCCACTTACATAGTTGACCCCGCGTTATAATAGGAAACATGCCGTTTAGATTAATCTCGAGTAGCCTTACACCTGAATTTGCAGAGGATCTATGCTCGCTCATTCTCAAACTTGATAATCGTGTTCACATTTATTAATGTCAAACACAGGTTCGAGTTGCAAATTCCATGAAGCATGTAACGCAAAATAACCAAGGTGGTGGTGTAAAGATTCGCGGTGCCTTGGTCGGCTGCCTCTTGCTGATTCTTCTGGTTGCTCCTGGCATTCTATCTGTGTCCCTTCCCTTTGCTTTGTATTCAAACGCGCAAACTTCGTTTCAAAACATTGTTTCATTCAGAGTGAGTGGTACACCCAACTATTCATCTCCTGGTGGCGAGTCATTTTGGAATAGCATCGCCTGGACGAATGTGCCGCTTGCTGCGTCTGTTTCTCCAGGAGGCGGCCACACTCCGAACCTGCTGGTGAAGTCTGCCAACGACGGGTATAATGTCTACATGCTTTTCAAATGGAACGTCACCGAAGGACCTTCCTTCCTTTCTGAAAACGAACTGTATAGAGCTGCCAATGGAACTTTGTTACCGCTGACCCCAGGTGTTACAACGAATGTTACCCAGCTGTTCTACAACTCCACGTACTACTATCCAGATAGAATAGCGATGCTCTGGTTCATAGAAAACCAGACTCAGATGAAGCAATCACCTGTCATGGCGCTCGGAAGTGATGGTGCTATCACTGGAGGAGCTGCCGAGATCTGGCATTGGCAAGCAAATCCAACAGATAACAGCTTGAATGATACAGGCTTTCCTGGAGGATATACAGATCCTAGCGGGCAACCAGTATTTCCCGCAGATAATCTCTCCTTTGCCGAGGACGACTACACCAATACGACAGGATTTTTTGTTATTGGAGGCTGCTTTGGAATCAACGCGTCAAACCTCGTACAATACGCCGACCCCTTCATAGTCCACGCGGGAAGCTATTACTCTAACTCGAACAAGACCTGGACCGTCGAAATGGTGAGAAGTTTCACGACGGCTCAGGCCACAAATTATAGGGTTCAACTGAAGGATGGGTCGTCTTACTTTATAGCTCTCGCAGTTTGGCAGGGTCGAATGGGAGAATCAGCCGACTTTAAGTCAGTCTCCCAGTGGTACAACATAACGATAAGCAGTTTACCTCCCCCCGTTACACAGACCACCACCACAGCAAATGGTGGTGTAACTGTGCCTCTTGCTGCGATGGTTGCGATTGGGGCTCTGATTGTAGGCATTGCTATCGGAACAATCATAAGATCCTCGCCGAAGAAATAGGAGTTCACAGGATTGACAGAGAAAGAGCAAAATCCATCCACCGCTCCTGACTCGACGCAAAGGACTGACGAGAAAAGAAGGGAATTTCTAAAGGTGGCAGTCACTGTTTCTGCTATTCTTGCTGTCGGTGGAATCGCAGCAGTCACAAAGTCCATCACCGAAAGTGCGGGAGCCGTGAACACTTCGGCGTCTACAGCAACTTTTCCTAAAGTCAAGATTGCGAATGTGAGTAATCTTCAAGTGAACACCCCTGTGAGCTTTAACTACCCGCTTGACAACGAACCTAATCTTCTTGTGAAACTTGGACAACCAGCTACCGGAGGAGTTGGGCAGGATTCAGACATAGTCGCCTTCAGCCAGATCTGTCAACACCTTGGATGTGTCTACGCCTTTCAAGCCCCCGGATCTTCACCGCCATGCAACTCTTCGTACAAGGCCACCGGCCCAGAAGGATACTGCTGTTGCCATGGGAGCATATACGACTTTGCTCAGGGAGGCAAAGTGGTCGGTGGGCCCTCTCTTAGACCAGAGCCCCAAGTGATTCTGGAAGTTGACTCGAATGGCGACATTTATGCAACAGGAATGAAACCGCCCTCAATCTTCGGGCACAACACCGGTTCAAATGATGTGACAGCCGACCTTCAAGGCGGAACCGTTGTGAGCTGATCAGTCTTGCCTGAAAATCATGATGAACATAAGAGTAAACTAATCAGGCTAAGCAGATGGTTTGATTCTAGGCTTGGCCTCTCGTATGAGCTCCTGAGGCCTGCGCCCCAATATACAGTAAACCCATTCTATTGGCTTGGAGCACTTGCTGTGGTCGCATTCGTAATTCAGGGCGTTACGGGAGTGATTATGATGTTGTATTATGTCCCGAGCCCTACTGATGCATACTCTTCGACACTTTACATTTTTCAGAGCGTTTCCTATGGGAGATTCCTTGAGACGGTTCACCTCTACACGGCATACGCGATGATAATGCTAGCATTCATGCATATGATGCGCGGCTATTTTGTCTCTGTTCATAAAAAGCCCAGAGAGATCATGTGGATTGTTGGAATGGGAATGGGTTTTGTTACGCTTGGTTTTGGATTCACTGGCTACCTTCTTCCATGGACGGTCGTCTCAAAGTCCGCGACAGACGTTGGAATAGGAATGATAGCTGCGCTTCCTCCGCCAGTCTCTTCCCTTCTAAATTTCCTAATCGTTGGAGCAGGAGGCGACGCTACAGAACTCCTTAGATTTTACGACCTGCACATCATCATACTTCCTGCCGTGTTGCTCGTTCTCCTTGCGGTGAAGATGTACATGTTGGAGACTCATGGTATATCTGAGCCCGTTTTAGGCGGCGAGCTTAGCGAACGCAAGAAGAAACTTGTTCCGATATTTCCGGACATGTCTCTTTATCTTCTTGAGCTTGCAGCGCTCTTTGGGTCAGGCATGCTACTGATCTCTGCCCTCTTCCCGTTGAATCTACCTCCGCAGTACACCCCCCAGCTTGCAGCACAGACCGCAGCACAACCCGACTGGTACTTTCTATGGATTTACCAAATTCTCAAAATTTCAATATTCGAGGGACCTGGCTTGCCGATCGCGCTTTCGGTCGTAACCTTGATCTTCATCGTACTTATTCTCCTGCCATTCCTAGACAGGAATCCCGCGAGAAGAATTGCCCAGCGACCCAAATTCGTTACCCTTGGGGTTATCTTTGTTGCAGAGCTAGTTTTCCTTGCTTACTGGGGGTTGATAACGCCAGGTCAAATCATTCCTTTAGAACAGGCTATTCTCCTGCTTGGGGGAATCGCTCTCATAATCTCGCTCGTGTCATTGGCAATGTACAGAGTGATTTTCCCTCGGGCAAGAACGACGCTGCCACAAAACCAGTCATCTTCTCTCAGAAGCGTTAAGCTGTGGAATGGGGGATGTTTCGCAGGTCTCGCGGCGTTCGGGGCCATTGCGATTGGAGGATCGCTTGACGCAATTGTCAGTATTATCCTCTTCGGGGCTACAGTTCCGTTGATTGAATACCTTGTTGTCTCGATACTTGGTTTGGCAGCAGTTTTTGTGGCGACGGCTTACTTGCTCTATCGTTCGGATTTGGGAACTGGTCTGATCAAGCGACGAGTCCGTGTATTCGAGAAAGGGTGGCTGAATGACACAAACGAGTAGGATTGTCGCGCTGCTCCTAGCGCTGCAGGTCTTCTGCACAGGGTTCCTCTGGACTCTGGATGCCTTGAACCAAGTCAGCGAGAGTGTGTTCGCGCTATTTGTCGCGGTAGATCTGGTTGCATTTGCAATGATGTCGTACATCTACAGGTCAGCAAGAGTGGACTCTGTGGCAGGAAAGGGGTGGATGCTGGTCGGATTAGTGCTGATGCTAGTAATGATGTTTTCAAGTCTAATCTTGATCTAGCCCGATTCAAGGAATATGGTTTCATGCCGCAGTTGTCCGTTTCAATCAGCCGATGGGCATGAAAAGCGGACATTCTCTGTCTTGAGAAACGACGTCTAGTAATAAATAGCCGACGATGATTCTGGGATTCTGGTTAATATGAACGCGAGGGACGAAACCGTAAGCTCTGTGATGTCAAAGACTGTATTCACACTTCAACCTAGTAGACGAACGTTCGATGCATTGGAAATGATGATTAAGCATGATTTTGGATCAGTCGTCGTCGCAAAACGCGGCAAAATCGTTGGAATAATAACTGAGAGAGACATTGTTCGAGAGATCACTAAGAGCTTTGACTACCTTAACAAGACTCTCAAGCAAACAGCAACGAAACCAGTGACTACGGTCTCGCCAGGTACGCCGATCTGGGAAGCTTTTGCATTGATGCTGCGGAAGAAGATAAGGAGGCTTCCTGTCCTAAAGGGGAAATCACTCGTGGGCATTGTGACGGAGCGCGATCTTTTCAAATGGGTCGTTAAGGTCGCTTACGAACCGGACATCCCAAGAGACATCAGGAAATTGCTTGCACAGAATAGATAGCGGTACCTTTTTCATTGTCTGCTTTGTCTGAACTCCCTCTCCCCGCAGCGAATTCAAAGACCTAGTATTGATTCTCTATTTGAAACCCTCTTGTCAGAGTGAGAGAAATCATAAGGATTCCAGTTTAGTCCGCGTTCTTGACTGATAAATCAGCGATTTGACGCCTCTTCTTAGGGTTGCGAAGCTCATCTTCGAACTTCTAACTCTCAAGTAGAAGATGCCAAGCTCATTGTTGGAATTCCAGAATTTCAAGGTACAACCAAAAAATTTCTCCGGAAATTGAATTCGAAAGAGCGCCAAGTGAGGCCTCAAAGATCATTCGATTGCGAGAATTAGGAGATCGCGATTAAATGATCATATAAGCCGTTCTGCGCAAAGGTTCAGGGCTTGGGGGGACTTGAACGTAAGCAGGTTCGAATCAGATCTATCAAAGCTCGCAAGAAGGCTCACAACAGGTGAAGAATCCAGCGTCAGAGCAAGAGTGGGGCAGGTCAAGTCTGATCTTGTGAAGATGTACAGGGAAAATCTTGTCAAAATCAACCATTCTGTCATAGAGCTCGTTGCAGCAAAGCACCTCATCTTACAAGGTTATGACGTTAGAGTGGAACACAAGATATCTCAGAACCTTGTATGCGACCTTTACGGGAAAAGGACAGGATCAGATATTTTGGTCGAGATAGAAACGGGATTTGTGCCGCCAGCCCACGCTTTGGATCCAGTGACATACTGCAGTGCCAGAATTGCAAGCAAAACTGCAAGATACAGTCCTTTCGCGAAACGGTTTGTGCTGGGAACTACACAATCCAACATATTGACCATACCGAAGATCTACATCGAACATACGCCATCTGAGAGCATGGCAGAAGCAGAACAGGTCAAAGCACTCTGTGACCGCTATTACAATAGCCCTCCCATTGAAACAGAGGCCATAATCGAAGAGCGATTGAATGCAATCTACGTTATTGATGTGGACCGTGGCGATGTTTTGGAGGTGTCACCTGCTGAATACCGAGAGCAGGTCGAGCATCTGAAATTCAGACTTCATCAGGATCCAAAACACTTCGTGGAACCAGAGTGATATGTCATGAGTTTGAAACCGTCGTACCCGCTTTACCTTCCAATGCGGCCTTAGCAAGTTCAAGCGAAGTAATTATCGCTGCTTGACCTCCAGCTTCCACGAACCTCACTGCAGCTTCAATCTTAGGACCCATGCTCCCAGGAGGAAACTGGCCCTGCGCTTCATAAAGCCTACAATCCCCCACACTCAATCTATCAAGCTTGATCTCGTTGGGTTTTGAATAGTTCAGCGCCACCTTTTCGACATCCGTCAGCATCATGAGAATGTCAACTCCAAGGATAGATGCAAGAAGAGAGGCTGAGAGGTCTTTGTCTATCACCGCTTCCACTCCATGTATGTTTCCCTCTTCGTCCTTCACGACTGGTATTCCTCCTCCTCCTGACTGTATGATTAGAAATCCCTCCCCAAACAATTTTCCGATTATCTCGCTTTCGATTATTGATCTTGGATATGGAGACGGCACCACTCTGCGATATCCTCTTCCACTGTCACTAATTATTGTCCATCCCATCTCCTGTCTCAATCTCAAGGATTCCGAGGATGAATAGAATGGCCCTATTGGTTTGGTCGGTTGCTTCATCGCGGGGTCTTCCTTGTCGATAAGGGTCTGGGTTAGCAGGGTGACAGTCTGGAGCTTAATTCCGTGTGACTGCAACTCGTTCCTAAGGCATTGTTGCAACATGTACCCTATCATACCCGGGGTCTCTGCCCCACAGACATCCAGGGGCATTACGGGGAGAGTGTTTCTCGCAATTTCATTCTTGAGAAGTATGTCTCCGACCTGTGGCCCGTTGCCGTGAGTTATGATCAGCTGGTAACCGGCCTCAATCAGTTTGACAAGCTCTTTCGAGGTTCTTCGGATGTTGGCAAACTGTTCCTCTGCTGTTCCCCTGTCAGCATGTTTTAGGATTGCATTTCCGCCGAGAGCGATTAGGACTTTCATGATAGATTCGTGTCTCTTGAGCAACCACCACCTCGTCATTGCCTACGCTAAAAGACTAGGCTCGATCTTTATATTTGATAATTGTATTTGGCTAATAATAGACGCTTTCACCAGTGGTAAAGTGTATGGAGGATTTCGTTATGACCCACTCAGTAGACCTTAGGTTGGCTTAGTAAGAGGATTGAAAGAAGATCTTCGAACTGTGTTGCTCGCTTGGAAAGACTGAGAGTTCAGTTTTCTGCACCCTACAAGTTTTCAAAGCGTGGCGCAAAAGAATTCAGGCAACAAAAGGCAGACGACTGTTGAAGCTCAGACTGGAGCCCAAGCCATGGGGAAAGCCACCTTGACAGAAAATAGAGTAGACTGGGCCGTTATTGAAAGAGGACGCAGGAGTTTTTGCGTCGGTTGGTCGCTATTGAAGGATCTTATTTTACTGGGTAGGGATAAAGACTTCTATCCCTTAGGCTCTGAACACTTGCCACGAAAGGGTAGATGATAGCATCAAGAAGAGAGTTTGGTTTCAGGCTAATTTCGGATCTTATATAAGATGAGGAATGGATTTAAAATCTCTAATCATATGGTGAGCCGAAACTGGGAGTAGCTGTCTATTGAAGAAAACAAATCGCAGAGCAGGGCAGAAATCTGGAAAGATCCCTAGGACTAGGACCCCTGCCAAGTGCCCAAAGTGTGGCGGCAAAATGGAGGCCGGAGCGTGTACGAAATGCCACTATTCTAGGAAAACCGCATACTCCAGCAGGCGGGAAGCAAAAGAGTTTACTTACGCAGCAGACTAAATCCTACCAGTAAAGCCTCATCCAATTCGAAGTCTTCCCAATCTCCAAGGTTTCATCAGCAAATCCCAAGGAGTCAGGATTCCGTCTTCTGATATTGCACACTCCTGACCATCATGCAGAATTTTCGCAGCTCTCTTCATATCTTCGCTGCCTCGCATCGTTGCAGCCCTGTATGTCCTAACCTCGTTGATGCTTGCGTCCAATAGTTTCTGGGGTGCTCTCGTGATCATTGCGGAATGATCTTGAAAGAAAATGAATTTCAAGACCTCTCTATCGGAAACAAAATAATGCGTCCCCGAAATGACAATTCGTCTAACTTTGCGCGCCATCATTTCATGAATCGCATTCCCAATGCTTGATTCCTTAGGGAGAGAGAACAATGGAGAAGATGCCACATCCCGGACAGAAAGGTCCGAAGACAGAATCCCTCTTTGGTAGAGGCCGAGCATGTCGGCAACGGAGACAATGCCTCCGGGTTCCCTGCTAACACGATCCTCGATCAATGCAAAACCGAATGTTGAAGCTTCAAACACGTGTAGCAACGAAATCAGATCATCATCAGGAGTGACTTCGCCTATCGGAAGGGCGTTGCTCACGCAAGGTGAAGAAAGAAATCCCGAATAACTTTGAGGAGCTAAATCTGATAGCTTCGATATGACAGAGTATCCAGAGATTGCAAGATGTCTTAGTGTTGGATCGGCTCGTGCTCTTGTCTTTTCAGGACCTATCGACATAATTCCCAAGTCTTGGCTAATGAGCGTAGTGACTGCCGTTAGCATCGAATCATTGTAAGAAAGACTCGGAACATTCTTTGTAACAAGTTCGGGGAGAGCTTCTCCTATCTTCATCTGTTGTCTACCTCAATGTCTCCGTTGGAATCAGGTGACAACTTCAAGCGGGCGTTTCAGGAGATGGCCCTCGTACATGTGCCCACGAGCACAGTCATCACACACGTTTGATCCACAGGAGCATTCAAACGTAGCTTGCTTGTCGAGGCAGTCTTCGCATATCATTTCTTCCTCACATATGCCATTAAGCTCCGATCAAGCATAAAAATGCGAGATACGATTATCAAGTTTGGAAACAAGCTCGATGTACAAGTCAAGAACGGCACGCTCGCCTGCTCTACAAGATCATCTTACTATTAGCACGTTGCAATGAGCGTGAGTGAGTACCCCACTTGACACGCTCCCCCATCAAGAGCTTCCTAAAACCTCCCAGTCCTCGCGTGCCCATTACAATCAGATCTACTGATTCTGACATTGCAAATTGGGTTATCGCATAAAGGGTGGACGAAGTGGTCCGGAGAATTTCCCCTTTCGCTCTGACTCCCTGATCTTTAGCCTTTGCGATTGCTCCAACAACCAGACTCTTTGAGATCAAATGTATTAGACCCTACTACTCTAGGAGATGAGACGAGATACGTTGGCACGGAAACTACACTTATCACCTGAAGTTCAGCTGCGTAATCCTTCGCCAAGGAAATTTCCACGTTCTCAGCTCTTCTTGCGTTGTATGATCCATCAATTGGAACCAAGATCTTCTCTGGTGAAAACCTTGAAGGGACTGTGATTTTCGGAGACTATCAACTCCTGATTAGCTCATTCGGGAAACGGCAAGAAATGATTCTGATTGGCCATGCATGTGGCTACTCTGGAAAGATTTCCTCACCGGTCTCAAGGTCTCTCACAAAGATGGCTTTGTATGGACAGGATTGTGCAGCCCTGATGATCGTCTCGCTGGCGACAGTCTTGTCCATAACCTCTCTCATTGCAAGAGGTTCCTCCGATCTTCTGCCTGTTCCAAGACTACTCTCATCGAGAGCGAAAACTTCAGGGGCCAACGCAACACAACTCTCTGCTCCCATGCACCTTGATTGGTCAATTCTTAGTTCAAGTTTCTTCTCGTCGGAAGTAAGAATTTCCTTTTCACCTCTCCTTTGGAGCCCATCTAGTTTCGTGGAAACAAGTCGGACCACAACATCGGAGAAGCTCTCGTCCTTCTTCTTTGCCCAGTTCAACTTCTCGTAAGCTTTCCGATTCAACGAAACCTCTATTTCATCGCTCATTCAAATCGCATCTCTGAGTAGACTGTTATCTAGATTGATATAAAGCAAAGGACGTTTCTCAAATATGATACCAAGAAATGCAGATTGACTTTTGACAGGTGGTTCGGCAACAAGAATTTTTTGGTTGTACCTTGAAATTCTGGAATTCCAACAATGAGCTTGGCATCTTCTACTTGAGAGTTAGAAGTTCATTGAGACGAGCTTCTCCTGATCGGTCTGTTTTCTCCTGATGTTCTCGTCCTCTTCGAGCTTCCCGAGGATCCTCATGACCTCCGATTCTGTCAGGTGGTCCCCCAGATATGGAAGCAACAGCTTTCACAAGACTCTTCTGGTTCAGCGAGCCTCCTTTCATAAGAGCCTCTGTCATCTTGAATGCGGTCTTTGAATAATCCCCGTACGGAAAGATCCTGCGAAAGTCATACTCCAAGTCAAGATGGATATTGTTTGCTTCAGTTGTTCGCTCGATGATGTGGTGATCTGCAAGTAGCTGTATATGTTGCTTGAACATTGAAGCTTGTTTCGGTTGTATTCTGGCTTGCCCATCTATGTACTCTTAGAAAAGATTCTGTGAGGTTTGCGGTCCTATCTGATCTTGCATATGACATCATGTTACGATTCTTTGTCATTTGCTGGCAATATGGTCTGAGAACGAATTGGAGGCCCATGCAAAGCGGAGCGTGAAAAGGGCCCTCAAAACTCGCAATGCTATGAAACAACTATAGAGAGCTCTAACTACATTTGCTACCAAGAAGTGACTTTAGAGCAGGAGCGAAAAACATCCTGCCGAGTCGCTCTCTCCTTGAGAAATCCATTTGAAATAGAGCTCCGGTTGCAAAGTTGTACCGGTGTGACAAATAGATCAGATTTTGTGAAAACAGAATATGTCAAGCGATATGCACGAGACATTGCCTGCAACTATATTCTCGCCCAACCCGAAGTCTGAGTCATTCAAGGTCGTGCAACCAGCGCCATGCTCAGCTCTACCTGGCCATAGTCCTGTGCTTCCAGTCTCTCATGCCTCATCTTTTTAGCGGAGGGTTATCTGGCTCAACCTATGCGTCTTTCTGAAGAGGAGCTCAGAACGCTATCTGTGATCTGTGATACAATTGTTCCACGCATTGAAGTTTTACCTTCAATGGCTGAAGTTGATGAGTTCTACAAGAGATCGGCCACGGATCTTGGCGTGGACAAAGCGCTAGCAGATATAATTGAAACAAAGCTTGAACCAGCGCTGAGAGAGCAATTTCATAGGCTCTTGCGCATCGTTGACAGCAGACTCTACAACTTTATCCTCACAGGAATGCCAGTCAAATTCCCAGAATTGCAAATTGTGGAAGAGCGAACACGGTATCTCATTGGCTGGAGAGATAGCAAAATCGCTGCAAAAAGACAGGCCTTTCAAGCTCTCAAGAGATTAGTATGTTTCCTGTTTTACACTTTAACCGACAATACCAGAATGAACCCAAACTGGGCTGAAATCGGGTATCCTGGTCCAACGGAAAAAACTCCATTGAGACATCCAGATGACCTTAGGATAACTGGTGTTCCAGTCGAAGGTGACTTGAATCTTGATTGTGACGCATGTGTAGTAGGTTCGGGTGCTGGAGGAAGCGTGGTCGCCTATGAGCTGGGCAACGCGGGCTTCAACGTAATCGTCGTTGAGTCTGGAAGCTACGGGACGCCAGAAACATTCGATCAAGGCGAGCTGTCCATGATGAATAAGCTCTTTGACGAGTACGGTACTGCCGCCTCGAAGGATCTCTCGTTCATCCTCCTTTCCGGGAGAGGCGCGGGAGGCGGCACGACTGTCAACTGGATGACATCAATAAAACCGCCACGCGAAGTCCTCGACGAATGGGAACGCGAGTTTGGTATTCAAGGGTTAACTGGGAAGGAATTTCAGAGCTACGTTGATGAAATCTGGAATACGCTCAAGGTCAACCTTAATGAAAGCCAGAGGAATCCGAACAACGAAGTGCTCTGGAAGGGATGCGACGCTCTCGGCTACAAGCAAGGTGTGGACTATGAGCCAATCCAAAGAAACGCGGTGGGTTGCCAAGAGAGATGTGCTTTCTGCACATACGGCTGCGTGTACTCGTGCAAGCAATCCACTCTGATCAACTATCTTCCAATGGCTTACAAGAAGGGCGCGAAATTTCTTTTCAACACAAACATCGATCAGATCTCAGTGCAGGAAGGAATCGCAGAGGGAGTCGAAGGAAGGTTCGTATCCCAATCCACAGGTAGGAGTTTCCATGTCAAGATCCGCGCAAAGGTTGTGGTGGTAGCATGTGGCTCAATAAAAACGCCTGCTCTCCTTCTCAAGTCAGGGATTAGAGGTAAATATATTGGAAGGAATCTAAGACTACATCCCACGACTGCCGTTTCAGGCCATTTTAAAGAGGAAATTAGGGCGTGGGATGGCCCGCCTCAGACAGTAGTGGTCACAAAGTTCCTGCACTCTGACGGATCAAACCACGGGTTCTGGATGGAAGCAGCACCTTCGCATCCCGGGCTTTTCGCGCTAAGCACACCATGGCCAAATGGGAAGGGGTACAAGGACTTCATGAAAAAATGGTTCAACCATTCTTCGGCGAACATTGTTTTACTCAAGGAGTGGGGAGGTGGAAATGTGACAATAGACAAGCACGGCTCGTCGCTGGTTTCGTACAAATTAGAGCAAAGAGACAAGAATAATATGATCAGGGGAATTGAAGAAACCGCAAAAATACTGGTGGCCTCTGGAGCAGTGGGACTCTCAACACTCCATTCCTACCCCCTTGATGTGTCGTCAATGGATGGTGATCCTCTGACTCAAGCTGAACTCGATGGATTCCTAGATCAAGTTGACAAGAGGGGAATAGCACCCAATAAGATTATGCTGTTCAGCGCGCATCTCATGGGTTCATGCCGGATGAGTTCTGATGAATCACTAGGTGCAGCAGATCCAAACGGGGAGCTTTACGGAGTGAGCAACCTTTTCATCGGAGACGCATCCGTATTCCCTACGACGCTCGGCGTGAATCCTATGATAACAATAATGTCAATGGCGAAGCGCACGGCGCAATTCATCGCGAACAGATTGGCAGGTCGGAGCTAGCACATAGACCGAAAATCGCCTTTCACAATAATCTCAAATTACTCCCGAATTTTGATTTGTGCGAACTAACTACGGACACCAAATCCCCCCAAAATCAGTTGCTCTAGCCTGTTTGACTGAGGGTTTTCTCCCTTAGCGCCACTTTGTTTATTTTGCCAGTACTCGTCAAAGGAATCTCGGCCACAAAGATTACCTGCTCAGGTATCCACCATCTGTTGACTCTTCCCTGTTCTATAGCCTTCCCCAGCTGAACCAGAACGTCTTCCGATGTCACGCTCTTCCCAGCCCTTGGCTTCACAACTGCAACCGGTCTTTCACCCCACTTCTCATCTGGAGCACCCAACACTGCCGTGAGCTCTACGCCTGGAATTTCTGAGATTATCGATTCCAAGAAACTACTCGGTATCCATTCGCCCCCGCTCTTTATTACGTCCTTCACCCTATCGACGACTTTGATTCCTCTTTCGGGTGTGAGAAGAGCGAGGTCGCCTGTTTTGAACCATCCGTCAACATAGGAGGATTCAGTCTTCTCATGGTCTTGGTAATATCCACCAGGTAGCCAAGGCGCCCTGAGATACAATTCGCCCATTTCGTTAACTTTAGCATCAGTTCCATCAGGTTTCATGACCTTGACCTGTACAAATGGGACTGCATGTGTGGTCGCCCGAAGATAGTCAATCTGATCCTGAACTGCGAAACCGGTGGGGATGATCGAAATAGATGTTGCAAGCATATCCGTTCCTCCATAAATGGTGGAGAATCTGACCCCTGCATCAGTCATGGCCTTGGCCATGTTGTATGGTATGGCCATCCCACCGACAAGTGCTTTCATTCCCTTCAGCGCTTCGGTTTCTTTCTGAGAGAGGAGCATTTGCATCATCGTCGGAACTGCGTTTATCCATGAGACCTTTTCTTTGGCGATGGTCTGAATGGTCTTCTGAGGATCGAATTTCCCGCCTAGTACATATTTGGCCCCGAGAAAAGGAGCGTGAAACACTGTCCCCCATGCCCAAAGGTGGTAGAAAGGAATTAATGGCATTATAACATCGCGGCTGCCGAGTTTCGCAGGCGTATCGTAGAGCCCCAGCTGGTAGACTATGCTGAGGGCGCCATGAACAACTTTTTCATGAGTGTACCTGACCGCCTTTGGGAGGCCAGTGGTACCAGAGGTAAATAGTATTGAATACGGATCCTCGCCAGCTATTGTCACTTCTGGTTCCTTTCTGCTACGATTTATTACCAGGTCGTCGTACTTCCAATGTGCGTCGTCAAAATCCAGAGCTACAATCCTATCCTTGGAAACAAAATTCTTTGAGAGAAATACAAAATCCTTGGAAAGGAATAGCCACTGAACGCCTGCGTGCTTTATTGTGTGAAGAATCTGCTCTGGTGGAAGTCTTATGTTGACAGGGTATACTACCGCCCCAATGGCTGCAGTAGCATAGAGAAGTTCAACAAATTTAGGCGTATTCCAGTCTGCAACACCTACTACTGTGCCCTTTGAGACTCCCATCGAAAGAAGAGAATTCGAAAGGCCAAGCACTTTTTCATATGTCTGCATGTATGTTTGTTTTGAATCGCCATAATTAATTTCGACCTCTGGCGAAAGCTCCTTGGCGCGCTTTAATAGGTCTAGGACGGTGAAATCTTCACGCATGTGTGATCACATCCTGCTCCAGTTCGTCTATTGCAAAAAACTGCTTTGCATCAAGAAGCGCATCCAGTGGATATGGTTTACCCTCAAGGAAACGGTAGGAGTAAAGTCGGCCGAGAGTCAGAAACCTCTCGATCCTCATCTTGTTCCCGATTTCGAGCAGCATTATAGTTGCTATCGCGTGACCCAAGGCGTTCAGCGTGTCCTTAGCATAAAATTGGGCTACGGTGTCATTGGACGAAGAGAGCTGGCGCAGTACTTCTTTCATCTTTGTTTCAGCCAGCTCTGATACTTCCTTCCCCCTCACCACATTTTCTTCGTACTTTTTCATGTCGTCAAGAAGTGTCAGATGTGCATTCTTCTTAGAAATCACCTCAAGCATGTCAAGAGCCTGGATGTTGCTCGGCCCTTCCCAGATTGGTGTGATCAGAGCTTCTCTATGGAGTCGCTCCACAGGGTATTCGTTCAGGAAGCCCACGCCTCCATGCAGCTCCATTGCCATCTTCGTCGTGTACGAAGCCATCTCTGAGGTGATGTTCTTCGCGATGTGAGTGAGCAGTCTAGCGTAGTGGTATGCATCTGTGTATGGAGGAGATTCCCTCCAAGATTTCTGAAATTGATCCACTGCCTTGAATGTCAATGCTAGCGATCCCTCGATATACACTTCCATGTCAAGCAGATCCCGTTTCACTAAAGGGTGGTCGACAAGAAGTTTGCCGAAAGCTCTTCTTTTTTGTGCATAGTAGTATGCTTCAAGAAATGCCTTCCTAGCGATGCCGAGCGCCCCAAAGGAGTTCGAAAGACGCGAGACCATCAGATTTTCCATCGTGTAGTAGATGCCGTTACGCAGTTCTCCCACGGGCTGGGCCTCAGAATTCTGAAACTCGACTTCGCCGGTCGGAACGCTGATGGTTGCACTCTTTTCCTTCAATCTCCTGACAATGAAATTTCTCCTCCCGGAAGAATTGTATTTCGGTACAAGGAACAATCCTAGTCCTTTCGCCCCCGATGGTGCTCCCTTTGGTCTCGCAGTGACCAGTGCAAAGTCAGCCAAACCAGCGTTGCTCGCGAAGTACTTGGTATCTCCATTAACGCGCCACACGCGACCATCTTGAAAAGCTTCAACTAGGTTTGTGCCCAGGTCGCTTCCGCCCTGCAGTTCCGTAAACCATGTGGCTCCATATCTGATTACGCTCGTTTCTCCGATCAAGGCCCTCACGAGTTTCTTTTGCTCTTCATCTCCGTACTTGTGAAGAGCATAAGCTGTTTGGTTTGTTACTGTTAGAATACATGCAATGCCGGGGTCGGATATTAGGTATATCGAAGCATAGTGATCAAACCACGTTCCAACCCTGTAGGGTGATCTATTTACCTCAAATTCTTTGAACAACTTTTCAAGGACGAGCCGCTCCGAAGGGGCAAGCCAGACATCGTCAACCCTCTCTCCGTTTATGCTCCACATGATTTGCTTAGGGTTCGCAATCTTGTCTACGAAATCAGCGACTTCGTAAAGTTCTTTTCCAGCGAAGGAACCCAGAGAGGAAAGGTCTGGTACCTTGCCCGCGAAGTATTGAAGAATCAATTGAAACGGTTTGTCAATTTCAAAGTGATTCTTTCCGTAAGAATTGGACAGATGGTTGTAGACATCTTCTGAGCTCAATTGCAGATCTAATATCGATTTGTTCATTGTTGTATATACGCCATCCGAGATAAATCGAGAAGATTATGTTTGATCAAGCACAAATTTTAATTCTGACAATCTAGCTTGACATTAGACATCCAATTACATTCCTTAAGTACAGGTGTCACTCATTTACTTCGTGAAAACCCATGGAAAGAATCAAAGGATCTGAGGATCAAGCAAAGAAAAGATCATTTTCAATTTCGAAAATCCTCGCCCCCATCGATGGCTCTGAAAATTCTGAAAGAGCATTAAACGCCGCGTTACGACTGACGAAGGATTATGAAGCAGAAATGGTGATCCTGAGCGTCATTCCAATGCCCGGTTACCTGGTGGAATCACCTACGAGCATTGGAGCCCCTCCAATCAGCCTAAAGGAATACTACGACCTCGGGACGAGAGATGCGAAACGATGGACTGACGAAGCGGTCACCCTCGCACAAAGCGAGAAAGTGAAAGTACGTAGCGAGATAATTGAGGCGACCAACTCGGTCGTTGGAACTATACTTAGTATCGCTTCTAATGAAAAAGCAGACATGATTGTCATAGGAACCAGAGGGCTCGGTGGCTTCAAGAAGCTTTTACTCGGAAGTGTTTCAAATGGAGTAGTGACTCATGCGCACTGCAATGTTCTCGTCGTGCGTTAATGACCCCTTGCTTGACATTATCCAAATGCGCTTCTAGACATCAACGCTATTCTTCCGCAGAACGGATAAGAAGAATTTGTTTGGTTTCTAATATCCAACTCTTATGAATGGTTTAAAAGAATCTCATTGCTAATTGTGTATGGTTTGATTATCGCACACATTTCGGATCTTAATCTTGGGCCGCAATTTGTGCCTGAATCATTCAAACTGGCCTGGCAGGAAATTCGTAAATTAGGGCCAGACGTTGTTGTTGCATCCGGCGATTTCACAGAAAACGGACTTTCGATTGAGAAAGGTTATGGTAGCCACAAATAGTTCGAAGCACTATTACAACATTGTGGCACATTCAAGCAATCTAGTAAAAGACCTGTCAAAGAAGTCACTCTTGAATTATTTGTCAGGATTTCCTGAATGGAATGAAGAATGCATCAGGTCCGGCCAGAAGAGCTGAATTAGACTATGAGTTTTACAACCCATTCTTTAGACGGGCAAATTTGAATTCACCCACGCGCCGGCCTCACTCCTCTTGCTGCCTCTGGAACGAGCTCCATCTCCGGGATGAAACCTCGATCTGACCGAGTGCGCGCACGTTTTGTCTTGTAGTCAGACACCAATCTCTTTGCCCATCTTTCAATATAGTCAAAGGCATCAGGCAATTCGCGTCCAAACACACGATAGCTGTGGCGCCAGTAGGGCGAGATGATGAGTATCTTTACCTGGTATTTCTTTCTTGCAGCTTTAGTCTCTCCTGCCTTTATTGTTGCGCGAGCCTCAGTCATTTCAGGAAATCCCCGTCCTAACAGCAGAACCACTCTTTGGAATTTTTGTCTCGCTGCCTCGGCTTCAAAGGGATTTTCAGGGAGTCCAATGATGTACATCATTGGAAGTTCTTCTCCCTTCGACTTCAGAAGCAGTTTCATAAAATCCCTGTAAGTGATAATGCCTTGGACCTCGTCAAAATTCAGGATGACAGAATAGTTAGAAGATCCTTTCCTCATGTTCTCGAACACGCTTTGGAGGGAATCCCCTGCATCGTTTGAAACAACGTCGGGATTCGCGAAATCCGCCACTGGGACATTATATCTTCCTGTTCTCCAGTCACCTTTGACTGTCCGGTCCACTGGGGGCAAGATGTTTGAAACTATGGCTTCGGAAGTAACAACGCCATGAAACTTTCCATCTTTCAGGACGGGAAGCTGATCTATTTTCTGCCTCATCATTATCTGTCTTGCTTTTGACACGTTGTCTTGCGCATTGATGCAAGTCGGTTTCGGGGTCATGATTGTTGAAGCTTTGATCCCGAGTTCAGAGTCGAGAAGTCTTTCCACGATCGTACGCGTGGTTACTTGACCCTTGAGCTTGGAGCCTTGGTAGATCGGAACTGACCTTATCCTATGCTCAAACATCAACGTAGCAGCGTCGCCGACCGTGTTGTATGGATTCAAACGTGGAACATAGTACATGAGCGTGGAGAGCTTTGTCTTTGCAATGTTCGGGACGTTCAGAATGTCATGGATGGTCACTATTGCAGTTCTCTCTGGTTCCTCGACAAAGACCTCATAGATGTTTGGCCTCGACATCTCCCCGACTACCCTCGATATTGAGTCTGATGCGCTCAATACCCTAGCTGGCGTCATTAACTCTGATACTGAAAGTGCTTTGAGTTTACTAGGTATCATTCGCTATTCTCTTCCTATCCACCATTATTCGCGTGCATGTCTTATTTAACGGAGTAGCTCGATTTTTAAGATCGGTAATGATTATGAAGCGAGGAGGGCAAACTGGCATGAGACAGTGTCTCATGGGCGAAACCATTGAATACAGTCAAACGCGCAATTGAGACCGCTTCAGCGAGATTTATTCATCATCTTTCCCGTCTTGAAATCTTTTCCATATCTTAAAAACGCCGTCTCGACTCTCGCAGTATTCAAAAGCTCTGTTTTCTCAAATTCATTGAGACTCTTGATTCTAAGCCGGTTCATGGTAATTTCATTATTTCTTAAATTTGATTGTCTTGGTGTTCTCTGTTCTTTTGTTAAGGACAATATTGGGGATGGTCTTTGGATTCTCTCTGATGATAGTTGGTTCTACCGCAGCATTCGAGGGTCTGTGCTCAATAGAGTGAAATCGTTCAGTACACTTTCGGCACTCAACCGCGATCTCGAGTCAGTCTTTTCGCCCGATTATGGAATAAACGATTAATAGGAATCCCACCACTCCAAAGCCAGTCTGTATCGTCTCGACAATCGTCAGGTCGTAGTTGAGGAGTTCAAAAAGAATCCCGGCCAGGACCGCACCTATAGTCACAAATAGGAAGCCAAGCCCCATATACAAGAGGGACTTGCTTCCAGTTTTCTTATAACCTTTCGCAGCATAGTAGATGATCACCAGTCCGATGATGACAATTACTGCTTGGAATGCGCGTAAGAAATCAATAGTAGCGATTGCCATACCATATCACGGCCTCATCGAGGACCACAGGCGAGAGAGCCTCGTTGCAACATCTTGATTGAGCTCGGCGTCAATTAGTATATCGCCTTGAACCAGATCCATGTGAATTGACTTGAATGCGCTCCTGTAAAGCTCGAATTTCTTTCCATCACTCGTGAGTATTGTCTTCTCCACGGTGAGTAGCCCAACTTCCTTCAGCTCATTGACGCGCCTGTATGCTGTGCTTATGGGTATATTCTCAATATGACTGATTTCTTCAACACTGTGTGGTTCGTCTATTGTTTTCAAGATGATTTTCCTCGAATACTCGTCCGCAAAAGCCTTGATCAAAGCGTCTTTGACCGCCTGGGACGTAATCCGCATCTATATGCACGACGGATGGCGAGTTGCAACCACACGCACTATGAAAGCGTTTTCGCGATCTAGATTCACATGCGTCTTGAACGCCTCGCATTGAATCTCGCGACCTGATTTTGTTAAGGATTCGATAGCTTGTTTCACGAGGGTAAGAAGTCATTTGACTGCAGACCCTTCTATGACTTGCTATTAAGGCCGTGAGTCGATTATCAGAATTGGGATTCAGAGAACAATGCTCACTACTATCTCGCCCTCAAAGCGTTGAATACGACTGATGCATCAATTACCTCTTGCAACATGGCGCCGATTGCGGGCTGTATGAAGCCAAAGGCAGCAATAACCATCAATGCGAAACTTAATCCGAGGCCGATGAATATGCCCTGCTTTGCGATTTTGAGCATTCTCTGACCAATGAACACCGCGTCAGAAACAGCCGACACATCATCAACCAACAAAACCATGTCTGCAGCTTCCGCAGAGATTCCGGCGCCGCGAGCGCCCATTGCAACGCCTACTGTCGCTGTAGCAAGGGCCGGCGCGTCATTTATCCCGTCACCAACCATCATAACCGATTTGAATTCGTCCTTCAGTCTCTTCACGATCTCCACCTTTTGCCCTGGAAGCAGGTTTGCCTCAACGCTTGAGATACCCGCCTCTCTACTAATAGTTCGAGCATTTTCCGCATTGTCCCCTGTCAGCATCATCGTTCTTCGAATTCCTAAGTCATGCAGTTTCTGGATCATTATTGGGACGCCCGCGCGCATTTGGTCAGAGAACACAATGATTCCAGCTATCTTCTCGTTTATCGCGATAAACGCCACAAGCTTTCCTTCCGACTGCGTCTCCTCTATGATCTGCGGGATTGAGCCAGATCCGTTTTCTTTAGATATTCTGCTCTCCACCAGTCGCTTTGAACCCACTATGATGCGCTCTCCATTCACATCGGCCTCTATTCCGCTTCCAGGGGTCTCCCGGAAATTCGAAGGAATGGGCAACTTTCCAAATTTCTGCAACGCCTTGTGGGTAATGGACTGAGCCACCACATGCGATGACAGCTGTTCTGCACTTGCAGCCCTAAACAGAAGTTCGTCGGAAGTCAGATTGTCCACTGGGACGATGCGCTCGAGATAGGGCGTTCCATAAGTTATCGTGCCTGTCTTATCAAACACCGCAACCTCTGCTTTCCCAATCTGCTCTATGGCAGCTCCTCCTTTGACAATTATTCCTTCACCTGCAGCACGGTTCACTGCGCTTATGACAGCTATGGGCGTTGCAAGGATGAGCGGGCAGGGTGTCGCAACAACCAGCACAGACAGAACCGTATTAGGATTGAATGTGATGAGAAAACCTATTCCAGCCACAGCAAGGGTCAGTGGAGTAAAAATGACAGCGTAGCGATCGGCAAGTCGCTGGATCGGTGGTTTTTCTTCCTGCGCTTTTCTGACAAGTTCAACGATTTTTGCATATTGGCTCTCCTTGCTTAGCTTTTGGGCCTTCATTTCGAATGCCCCGTCAACCACTACACTTCCGCTGAGCACCAAGTCGCCAACAGATTTCTCGCGCGACAGAGGCTCGCCTGTCAGGGCTGATTCATCGATCTCGGAACGTCCAGCAATTATTACGCCATCAACCGGGATAAGGTCTCCTGGCCCCACAACGAGAATATTCTCGACCTCGACCTCGTCCACTTGAATCTGTTCAATAGTATCATCTTTTTTTCTTCTTGCAATTCGAGGAGCCCTTGCAAGCAAAGCGTCCAGCGAAGAGGATGCCCGCTTGAGCCCATAGTCTTCTATAGCTTCACCTCCAGTCTGCATGATCACAATTATGACGCCCGCAAACGCTTGATCCAACAATATTGCTGCTATTATCGCCATCGTCGCAACTATATCTGACGCAAAGTGTCTCTTGAACATCCCTTTCACGGTTTCCCAAACCACTGGGGCCCCGCCGATGATCAGAGTCCCCTGCCACACCCAGTTCCCATAGAAAGGTAGTTTCACCAAGAATATGAGAACGGTACCGCTCGCTAGACCTATCAATGCGAATATCGGAATTGGATAATTCTTGATTATTGACCTAACTTGCTTGGATCTGGAAGTTGGTTTGACTAGAATTGTCGATATTGGTTGGTCCCGTTCACTCTTTTGTTTTTCTTTGGTAGTGTCCTTTTGCATGACAAATCAGTCCGCCCACAGAAATCGCTCTTGGCGGTCTGTGCTCCTCGCGTTAACGACCTTTGTAGGAACCCCCAAGCAAATCCAAGTATTCGCCCAAACACAAGCAGTATTGAATCTATTCCAAATCTCCACACCGTTGGAAAGGCGAGCAGCCCTTAAGCCAAGAGAAGCGCATATCTGCGCAAAGTCTTGATCGAATCGCCGCATCTCGTCAAGCACAGGCCAATTCCTCCAAGAGATACTTCGAGAATGAGGATTAAGAGGCATCCACTTGTTATCCATGAGTAGCACGACTGATTCGAGGCATACCGAAACATCATGTTGGGTAAATTTGAATCATCTAACTTATCTTCGAAAAAACGAATCCCTGGCGACTTGTGCCACTTCGGTCACTCCTCTTAACAGATTCCACCATCATCAAACTTCCTTCATGGAATCACTCGTGCCCTCTGCTTAAAAGCCAAAGACATGATCATCAGATTTGATATCACTCTCAAAGCTTGATATTTTTGGCTGCTGGTTTCGGCGTTGGCCGATTCTTAGAAACGACAATAGAAACGTTAGTCTGCAGGAGCACTCCTGTTTATCAATCCTGATAATCAGCTTTGATAATCGTACTGGGGCTTTATCTACTGTTGACTCGCTTTTGACTCACAAGTGAAAGAAAAATGGTTGTCGCAACGGAATTAAGAGAGACACCAAGACAGGTAAGCAAGTGGTCAAACAGATTCATCTGGGCGGCCATTCTTCAAGGATTGGCAGCAACGCTGCTCACAATCCCACTCGTTCTCCCGTGGGTCAAGCCGTCAGTCTCGATGGTGATAGCTGGCGGTAGCGCAGGAACGTGGTACACAGTTGGATATCTCACATACATAATGGTAGGTGTAATCGCAGTAGCAGTCACTGCATTATTCTACCATCACTTCGAAGTCGACATGGGCAAGCCGTACAAGGGAACAGCCAATACACTCGCATGGGTTCACCTGATATTGATGAATGTAGGAGTAGCAGCAGCTACATGGATGCTGATGTACTTTGGATACCTCGCAGGAGGTGCAATGGTCTCAGTAAGTTCAGGAGGCCTCGGATGGACAGCGACTCAAGTTCACGTCAACATACTAGGACCTATTGCTGAGCCATATGGCAACGCTTACCTGAATCCAATCGGATGGGCAATCATCGCTGCAGCCGTCGGTGTCTTTGCAGGCGGACTGGGATACCTCGTCAACTACTTTAGGAAGTAGGAGGGGAAAATCCCCCTTTTTTGGTGATAGAATATGAGAGACAAATACGCTACGGTGAAGATACCCATCGAGCTAGCCCGGAAGTTGGACGAGATATCGGAGAATCTAGGATATCGGAGCAGAGCTGAAGCAGTCAAAGATGCGATTCGTAGATTCATCGAAACAAAATCAAGTGCTGCCGAAACCAAACCTTTGCCTCGTGAGCAGCCTTTAGAATTGTCCCCCACAGTAAAGTCTCGTTAGAACTAGGTCGATGGTCTTGAGTAGGAGAACAACTGCAGAACTACAGGAACCGCTCCATGTATTTGATTGTATGACAAACAGTGTCGTTACTTCAGATATTTCTGAAACGGTTTACAACGCCGTTGCCAAAATGATGAATCTCAACGTCGGCTGTATAGTCGTGACCGAGCATCAGCAAATCGTCGGAATAATCACAAAGGGCGATGTACTAAAGAAATCGCTTTTGAAATCCCACAATCCGAAGAGAATCATCGTGAGCAAGATAATGTCTAACCCGGTGATTACAATACGCCCGGATGCTTCGCTTGAAGAAGCGGCCAAGCTTATGGGGGAAAAGAAAGTGTCGAAACTGCCCGTCATTGAAAGTCACAAGCTGGCGGGAATTATAACATCCACAGACATCATCAGAATGGAACCCACCCAGGTAGGCTACTTGAAAGAACTCGTTAGGGCGCGGTTCGTTCCTCACAATCTCTAGTGAAAAGCAGTTCCTATCAAGTTTCCAGATCAGTGCAAACCAGACAGCGTTTGTCGAGTAGGCAGGGCCCCCTATCGCTCAAAGAATAATCTTGAGCTCCTAGGCAATGACCATCTCTGATCGATAATCACACTGAACGAAAGAGATTCCGGGAATCGCAGACTTCAGAACACTCCGATTATTGTTCCGTCATCAAGAAGCTGGATATTCTCAGCCACAGGATGCTTCGGGAGGCCAGGCATTGTCATAATTTCCCCCATGTACGCGACGATAAATCCTGCTCCTGCGGAAATGCTCATATCAGTGACGCGCGCGATAAAAGGTCTTGGACGCCCTAGCTTCCTTGGGTCATCCGAAAGTGAGAGCGCAGTTTTTGCAACGCAAATTGGAAGTTTCTCAAGACCGAGTTCTGATATTTCTGCAAGTGCCTTCGTTGCCCCTTCAGTGAATTCAAGTCCGCTTCCTCCATAGACCTTTGTCACAATCTTCTGGAGCTTTTCTTCCATGCTCTCTTCAGACTCATAGACTGGTTTTGGCCTTCCTCCCCTAGCGGCTGCTTCAACAACCTTCATGGCAAGCTCAATGCCTCCGCTGCTTCCGTCCTTGAACACCGTCGATATAGCGAAATGCACCTGGAGCTCTTCGCATCTTTGTGCGACTGCATTGATCTCTTCATCTGTATCCTCAGCGAACTTGTTCAGAGCCACAACTGGAGTCAGTCCAAAGAGTCTGATATTTTCAATGTGCTTTTCCATATTTTCGAGTCCCTTGCTCAGTTGAGGCTTGTCGCTTGGGATAACGGTGCTTTCCGAAGCTTGGGAGGAGGATTTCTGACTCAATCCCCCGTGATACTTTAACGCCTTTACCGAAACCACCAACACAGCGCAATCGACTTTCAGGTTTCCGAGACGAGAGACAATGTCAATGAATTTCTCCGCTCCGAGGTCGCTCCCAAAACCAGCTTCCACCACGCAATACTCTGCAAGTTGCTGCGCCAACCTGATTGAGACTAGGCTGCATGTGCCAGTTGCTATGTTTCCAAATGGTCCTCCGTGGATCAGGGCAGGAGTTTCATCAACTGTCTGTACAAGGTTCGGATAGAACGCATCTCTTAGAATTGCGCCCATCGCGCCTGATGCCTTTAGATCCCTCGCCAGAACTGGATTGCCTTTCTCGTTTGAACCAACAATTATCCTTCCGATTCTTTCCTTCAGGTCGGCGTAGCTTTTCGAAAGACAGATGACAGCCATAACTTCGGAGGCAGCAGTGATTACGAAGCTGTCATGCCTTGAAACTGCCCCCTTTTCCTCTCCTAGTCCAACGTTGATCTTCCTTAGGGCGCGATCATTCATGTCCATGGTTCTCTTCCACGTTATGCTCTCAGGCCTGATGTTGAGCTCGTTCCCGTGGAACAGATGGCTATCGAGCATTGCGGAAAGCAAGTCGTGAGCAGAGCTAATCGCGTCGATGTCCCCTGTGAAACGCATGTTAATCTCCTGCATCGGCTCGACCGTTGATCTTCCTCCTCCTGCCGCTCCGCCCTTGACTCCAAACAAGGGGCCGAGGGAAGGCTGCCTTAAACACACTACAGTTTTGTGTCCCAGCTTGTTAAGTGCTGAGGAGAGGCCTATCGACGTAACCGTTTTGCCCTCGCCTTGAGGCGTAGGAGTGATGGCAGTCACCAATATTAGCTTCGATCTGACCGGCGCTTCAAATGAAGGGATGGATAGTATCTTTGCTTTGTACTTCCCGTAAGGGCTCACAAGATCTTTGTCAATGCCGAGATCACTTGCGACTAGAGTAATTGGTTTCAAATTGTACTATTGCAGCTCCTGACCTAGTATTGCAATCTTAATCTCTGACAGACTGGTAATAATCGTTAGACTCTAGGAATGTGGAGGCTCGAATGCGGTTTCCTTCTTGGCCTCTGGTTGAAGCAATGAGATCCTCTGTGGAGAGCTAGTCTCACCAAAGTAGATTTTGAAGAGCCATTCCCAGGAACCATGTAGCGCGGACCAATATAGCCTTCCGAACGCCCTCTTCATGAAATACTTCACAATAGAAGGATTTTGGGAAGGAGGTGGGTATGTGTAAGTTGCAGATACAAACAGCGCATTGTGGCCACCGACTTCCATCGGACAGTTGATCCTCCCGTTGTAATACGCGATCTCATTGTTTCCGCTTATTGCATTGGAGATGTTCTTTGCAGTTAACAGAGATTCAAGATGAGCGACGACTCCTGACTTTGAAATCGGAATGTCAGTAGCATCTCCTATAGCATATGCATCCTCGTAGCCTTTCACCGTAAGCCTTTCTTTGTCGGTGGGGATCCAGCCTTCCTGATCCCCGAAGCCTGAGTTCAGTATGACTTGAGCGCCGCGGTGAGGAGGAACTGCAATGAGAAGATCATACCCCATCTTCTCCCCTTCCAGAGAGTATATGATTTTCTGCTTTGGATCAACGTAATCTGCATTGAAGAATGGCATCATCTCAATTTTCTTCTCATCAAACAAGCGTTGGACGACCTCGCCAATCTTCTGAGCAGGATAAGGCCTTGGATAGGGCGTTACAAACTTGATCTCCGTCTTTTCCCTGATTCCCCTTTTCTTCAGAAAGTCAGCAACCAGAAACGCAGCTTCATTTGGAGAGGGCGGGCATTTATGCGGCACAGCGGTCACTGCAACAACTATCTTACCGCCCTTGAAATCATTCAGGGCTTGCCAGATCTGTGCAGATGTAACGCCGTCCTTGTGAAATGACAACGCTCCTTCTGCTAGACCCTCCATGCTTTCTGGAGAGGCTACAGAGCCAGTTGCGATGACGAGATAATCATACGCGAATTCAGCTCCCCTGCTAAGTTTGATCTTCCTGTTTGGAAGGTCGATTTTGTCGACCGGATCGGTTCGAAATGCTATGCCAGTTTCTAGCAGAGAATCCTCATCTTTGAGATATCTTTTGGGACTTGCTCCTTTGAATGCAACATCCAAGTTACCAGGTTGAAATAAGTGATAGTTGTTCTCGCCAAAGAGCTCGATTGAAACCGTGCCGTTGTAGATTTCATTCGTGAAATTGCGCGCAAGGAGGTTCGCAGTGAGAGTCCCAGCCGTCCCTGAGCCGACTATTGCTATCTTCTTTGTCAAGGATGATTACCTACCTTTCTTGACAATTTTCACAGAGATTCTGAGATAGCCGCTTTCCTGTGCAACCTCAAGTATTTCGTTCCCGCTCCTTTTCGCCCACGCCTCGACATCACTCTTGGCGGCAGGATCGGTAGCCAAAAGATCGATTACATCTCCGATGTTTGCCAGTCTATAGGCTTTGAAAAGATCGGTTATAGGACCGGGACAGAAACTTCCTCGGGAGTCGATGATCTTTCGCTGCTGCTGTTGCTCTGTAGTCATTTTATCTCTGCCTTCAAATGAAAATAGTCTGACCGCCCTGCGAGCGCTCCAAAAATGTCGCAGCGCCAACGATTTCATCCACTTCTGGGATCAGGTCTTCCTTCTTGACCCCCATAACGTCCATGGTTGTAGAGCAAGCGCGCAAAACCACTCCCAGCTCTTTTGAGGTCGTGATCATCTCAGGGATCGTCGGCATCTTGATCTTCTTCATTTTTCCGTTCATCATGCGAGTAGCTAGCGCAGTCATTCCTGGAAGCATACCAATTATGTTAGGCATCGACATTCCAGGGTTTCCAACGGGAGAAACCTTCAGCGATCCGACGGTTTTCTTGCTGACGACATTCAACCCCCAGAACGTGAAGAAAATGCCCACTTCAGCTCCCATCGTGGCTGCAGTATTTGCTAGCATGAATGCAGGGTAAACCATGTCCATTGTTGCTTTTGATAGGATGATTGAAAGTTTCATCAGAGCCTTTTCAACTGGCTCTTCTTTGTGTACCAATATTTGGGCCATGGATACAATTGAGTCACAGACGGATAAAAAGGGTGGACACGATTATCATTGGTGATAATCGATACCCGTGCCTCAACTCATAACCCAATATTGCCATTCTTCGGCTTTGAACTGGATGATGTCAGACCTCATCTCCGTTCTTATCTTATTTTATAATGAGAACTGAGCAATGGGCGTGGCCAGCCACGCCACTTGAGACGCTCCCGAGTAGCAGCTTCTTGAAGCCTCCGAGTCCACGAGTGCCGATTATTATCAGGTCAACTTCCTCTCTTGAAGCAAATTCTAGAATGGTGTCGACGATAGATTTACTCGCTCGAATTACTTCTCCGCGAACTCTTGCACCTTGCTTCCTTGCCTGCGAGAGTATTTTCTCGACGTACTTCTTACCAATGCTTTCGAGATAATCGTAGTATTCTTGAAACTCAATTGTGGAGGAGGCCAATTCCGAGACATCGGAGACAAGGAAGCTTGGAACCGCTATTACGTAAAGCACCACGAGTTCTGAGCCATGCAAGTTAGCCATTTCCGCGGCTACCTTGGCAGATCTATTCGCGTTCTCAGAACCGTCTATGGGAACAAGTATTTTTCTGAACGCCATTTTTTCACTCTAATTTCCAGTTATCTCCGGGGGAAGATTGGTTGCGATGTCATTATGTTGAATCACCCCAGAGCCATTACAGTCAAACTGAATCTGTCCATCACTTAGAAATGAGTGAGTGACTTTGGTTTCTTGCGTGTAAAGTATTGGCGAAGAAGCCAATTACAAATATTGCCGCGCCGATGATAACGACGAGTGGGCCCGCGGGAACATTGACATAACTTGAGAGTATCACCCCAGATATGGCACTCACGATCCCGAATACGGCGCTTAGCATGGAGTAATGGTACAGCGAGGAGCTGACGTTCCTTGCTGCTGCAGCGGGGACTATAACCACTGCCCCGACAAGCAGAGTACCCACCTCCTTTATCCCCACCGCGACCACCATTGCAACCAAGAACAAGTAGACGAGGTTGATCTGGTCTACCTTGATGCGACTGGAGACCGCAAGCTCCTTCGAGATCATGCTGAGTATAAGCTTGCCATATATTGCACGCGTCGCCAAGATCACGGAGATAGAGATCAAAGCTGTTACTATCACATCGGTTAGAGTGACTGTCGATATATCACCAAAGAGGGCTTCAAATAGCTCAACCTGCGGCGTGATTAGAATCCCTATTGCAAGCGCAAGAACGAAGAGGACTCCAACGATTGACTCAACGGAAAGGGTGGTCGACTTTTGCAAGTACCATGTAACAATTGCTGTAGTCGCGAGGAATGCAAATGCCCCAATGAAGGGATTGAAGTTAAACAGAATCCCAAGAGCGAGGCCCGGCAGCGCAACGTGAGAAAGCGCATCTCCGACGAGCGCCATGTGTTTTGAAATCATGATCGAGCCAAGGTAGCCGGCAGCTGATCCAACAAATGCTCCAACAATGATTCCATAGAGTATCGTATAGGCCATTTTGAGATTCGCGCCTATTGCCCGTGATGCTCATGGTCATCTTCGCGAAGAGCGATTTCCTCTCCGTATATTATGCTGAGCAGTTTGGAATGCGAGATTGCCTTTGTCTCTCCGAAGAAGAGCACACTTTTGTTCAGCGCCAAAACATAATCCGAGTAATGCATTACGACATGCATGTTGTGGGATATCAAAAGTATGGTGATTGTAAGATCCTCTTTCAGTTTGCTGACCCTGTTGTAGATAGGTTCCTCGGCACCGATGTCCACTCCGGAAGTTGGTTCATCAAATAAAAGCACGTCAGGTTTATCCACAATAGCCCACGCAATCAGAACTCGCTGCAACTCGCCTCCAGAGAGAGATCCAAGCCTTTGTTTGAGGATCTCTTTTTCGAGCTCAACTGAACTGATACACGACTGGAAGTCCGTTCTGCACTTGAATCTCAGAAATTCTTCCACTGTGATCGGCAGATCTGTTGTGATGAGACTCTGGGGAACATAGCCCACTCTTAGGTCGTCGCTCCATTTTATTGTGCCTGTGTAAGGAGCAAGTTTCAACAACGCTCTAAATAGAGTGGTCTTGCCACCACCGTTGGGACCGACGATTGAAGTCGTAGTACCCCTCTTGACCTTGAAACTCACGTCATCAAGAACAGTTTTTCCCTGTAATCTCACGTTGAGATTGGAAACATCCAGCGCGTATTCGGATTTTGATTCTCGTGTCATTATCTCTGGCTGACTCGGTCCTGAAGGCGCTTGTGTTGTTTTCAGTGTGTCCAATTCTTTTCATCTGAAATCTTGAATCTGCGCCCATCTCATCAGGTATAGATCTTGTAAGGATCCACTGCACACGATAGGATTTGAATTTGAACAGAAACTCACCAATTGTGGCGACCCTCTTGCAAAAGCTCGCTTCCGATGTGAACCTTGTCGATGTGCTTTGACAGGAGCTCAATACTCTCGAATACGGAATTGCAGTACGGGCACCTTGATCCTTTGGATGGCTCCAACACCGGAAGAATAGTGTAAGCCTTCTTTCTGTTGCCAACAATTTGGCTTTGAGAAACCATTCCGAGCATTTTGTCGCCCTCCATCACGACAAGTCTTCTCAATCCCCTATTGATCATTAATCTCAGTGCGCCGCTGACCTTTTCTGTAGAAGGAATAGAGACAATCGGCGAAGACATTACTTCCTTCACCATGGTCTTCGAACCACTTTTTCCCTTTGCGACAACCTTGCACAAGACATCCCACTCAGTGAGCATCCCCACAGGCATTCCCTCCCGCATCACAATGATGCTCCCAGACTCGTTCTTGCACATCTCCTTGCAGGCGTCCTCCACAGAACCGTTTCCATCGATAGTTGTGGGCAACTGCAGGTAGCGTATGATAGGCTCTTCGAGGCGCAAATCAAGACTCATTTAGATCAACCTACTTATTGGGAGCTTGGAGCTGATTTATAGATAAACACGATTATCAACCATGATACTGAGGCGCTTGCTTGCTAGAAGGACTCGATTGGGAGCCATTTCTGGATAACCGGAAGGTGCCATGTGTCGGTACACTCGAAAAGTCTCGACAATTCGATCAACAGGAACTATCAAAAGATTAATTACCGATTTCAGATTCGCTTTGTGATGAAAAGTGCCTCGGTAGCTCAGCCTAGCTAGAATCCTCCTTGTAAGAGGTGGATGGCTTTAGCGCGACCTTGGTAAGGATGGGCGTATTCTTGGGAGTCTTGAGGATAGCTCAGTACTCTCGAGGTCGCGGGTCCGAATCCCGCCCGAGGCTCTTCTGTTTACGCACGGAAAACATTCGAGAATAGAGGTTGCTGAGAGAAAATCATTTGCTTAGATCTTATAGAAGATAAAAGATCGCCGAGCTCATGATTATCGCGAACCCAGTTCGGACCAGTGAACCAACGGAGGCGAAAGAAGGCATTTTTTCTATTTGAGGATGCCCTATGAATTATCTAATGTCAGAAAAGATCGTCCTGAAAGCTGCGAAGAAGCGAGGAGTCGAGGTTAGACCTGTCAATATCATTATGATCCATTGAGGGTTTGGTGAAACAATCGCCTAAGACAGGTTGATCATCGAAGACAGGTCGGTCAAAGCACCTTCGACACTGAAGATAAGAATACGGTGTATGATGACAAGATTGTTGGAGTATTCAGAGGCACATCAGGATCTGGATCAATGATAATAATCGACGAGACTATTGGCTTTGACATTATTGGTGATGATGAAGATCCGTAAAGGATGGTGGGAATTTTCAAGGCGTCAGGGGATCCCAGAATCCAGAAAGCTACGGTGGAGATAGTGTTGGGTCTCTATGCAAGAGAAATTATCGACAGACGAAGGAGCAGGATGACGCACTCTTCTACGGAGTAGTTTGTGTGCTCTAAGATCGTGTCATTGCGAGCTCGGAGGACTCCATTGTGCTTAGTCAAACAACTTCAGTATGCCTCGTCATGTATCGTTTTGACTCGAAAGTCGCCGTCTTTTGTATTGAGTCCCTTGATTCCCATGCTCCAGGAGACCTTGGGTGTGATACGAATGTATTTTCCCGGCCCAAACATTCCATTGTGATCTAGAACTTCAGCAGTTCCGTACACTTTGATACTTCGCGGCCTCCACGGATCCACTGATTCTAGATCATCCACAACAAGCGCCACTTTTCTGTTCCCATCTCTCACGTTCAGGTATTTGTTCGTTCGATGAAAGATTTCTTGGTTGTGACTACCCACCCAGAAGTACTTACCATCGTATTCAAATCCCACTGGCACGACATCTGGCTGTCCCTTGCTCGAAACCGTGGCAATTCTTGCTAAATGTTGAGTTTTGAGATACGCCATTTCAGGTACTGACAACATCGAGAAAATTTACCACTCTCTTGACAATGTGAAGTGCAGGTCACTCCGCTATTTCAATCTGTGCTCTATAATCAAGCCTTTGCATGGACTTAGCCTCAGTATCACGAATGGTGTTCGCATCTACACTTTAATGGCAGATCGTGTTATGAATATTAGAGTGTACCAATATAGTTGAGATGAAATTGGTCAGTTGAAAAGATCCAGCCTTTTTGCTTTGCTTCTCGGAACTGCAATCGTGTTGCTTGTCTCGATTATAGTATGGTATCTTTCTGCCTATCAGGCTGGATCGACTTCGATCTCCTCCGTGATGGGTCAGATGATGGGTAGCCAGTATTCAGGCGCGGCGATTTCCCCCATGCCATCCTATGTCTGGCTGACCATTGTCCTAGTCGTCATTCTCGTCGCCTTGGGTGTCATCGGACTAACCTACTATGCAATCTATCCTCAGATACCTGTGAGACATGCACCTATAGCGGTTGTGCCTGTGTCAACGCCTAAACTGACAGAAGCGGAAGAAGGCCCAAGACAGAATGTGAGCTGGTCAACCGTCCTACGCACCTCAAAGCCAGACGAAAAGAAGGTCCTCGAAGTACTTTCATTGCATGGAGGAAAACAGTTGCAGAAGCTCATTGTGAAGGAATCAGGCTTGAGCAAACTGAGGACTCACAGGGTGGTGGCTAGATTCGCTCAGAGAGGAATAGTCAGCGTAGCAAAGAGCGGTAATACAAACGAGGTCAGACTCTCTCCGTGGTTGAATCAGGGTTCAGATTCGGAAAAGAACGTCAGACTCAAAGAGGAGTAGTCGAATCAGCTTTTTTGTACAACCCTACCGAATATCTTGCTGAAATGAACAAGCGATTTGTAAGAATAAAGATTCAAACAGAACTCATAGAAAGCAATGAATTTTGATGCTTTCTAGAATGAGCGGCCTGATCCAGCACTTGTTTCAGCTTCTGAAAAAGTGGAATGTCATAAGTAGAAGTGAAAGCAATGACTTTGGACTTTTCTCCATTTCATGGTTTAACCCCCCCTCCCCCCTTTTCACACTGGAGTACATTGTGATCCTGCTTAAGAAACAAGTATCCACAAAGAAAGAAAGGAAAGTTCAATTCAAACGAATCATGCTTGCCTATTCTGAACGTCAAATCATCGACGTTCGTATTTTTGTTGCAAACTAGCGAGCATAGTGCAAATCGGTTTAGATCCACCTGTGAACTTTCAATCTCTCCTCAGCTTTTGATTCACCATTGGCTCTTCCATGAATCACGGAAACCGTTTCACATTTCGTTTCACCAAACTTCCATACCCCTCCCCTTTCCGTATACTGACTGAGTGTTGACATAAGATGCGAACACAGCTTGTCGTCGTAATTGGAATCGCAGTAGCCCTGGTCGTTGGGATATCTGTGCCGCTTGTGGCTGCATACTCCGGTGCCCAAGGCTCGCAGAGTTACTTCCCCTGGATGAATAACAACAGCCACGCAGGTTACGGGATGATGGGCAACTATTACAATGGAGGCGGGATGATGTGGGGTGGAGGAATGATGAATGGAGCGGGATTTGGGATGATTTACGGAAACCAATACGCGCCCAACGGTGCCTGGAATTATTCCCAAGGCAACAGCCCGATCGTGATAATTGCAGGATATTCATTCAATCCTTCGAGCATGACGATCAAGGCTGGAACCACAGTGACTTGGATCAACATGGATATGGTCGCGCACACCGTCACATCGGGCACAGAAAGGAATCCGACGAATCTCTTTGACTCACACGAGCTCGTGCACATGCAGAGCTTCAGTTACACGTTCAACACTCCGGGAACCTACGCTTACTACTGCGACTTCCATCCTGACATGGTCGCAACGATAACTGTAGTCTGACGGTGAGCTGCAAAAACTCACCAACTTTCTACACAGGAGTTGTAATCCAAATATCCGAGGTGTTTGCCTTCTTTTTTGCTGAAACTGAATGCAACCAAAGAAGGTTCTCTTATCTTGGAGTGGTGGAAAGGACAGCGCGTTATCTCTCTTCGAATTGAATCGTCTAGAGGCAAAGCAGTTTGAAGTTACTTCTCTACTCACAACCATAACAGAAGGATACGACAGAATAAGCATGCATGGAGTAAGAAAGGAGTTGTTGCGAGAGCAAGCCGATTCGCTTGGTTTGCGTGTTGAGGAAATCTGGATCCCGGAAAAAGCCACAAACGAAGACTATGAGGCGAAGCTGGCTGAAGCTATTATCAAATTCAAGAAGCTCGGAGTTACATATGTTGTCTTTGGGGACCTTTTTCTTCAAGACATTAGAGAGTACAGAGAAAAGCTTCTTCAGAAGCTAGGTGTCAGCTCCCTGTTTCCAATTTGGGGAAAGGACACATCTTCTCTTGCAAATTTCTTTATCGATTCTGGTTTCAAGGCAATCGTATGCTGCACCAATCCCAAAGTTCTCGGACTGGAATACTGCGGAAGAGAATTCGACAAATCTTTTCTTGCGGAGATTCCAAGATCGGTTGATCCTTGCGGCGAAAATGGAGAGTTTCACACTTTCGTCTACGATGGACCGATATTCAAAGAAAAGATCAATGTCAAAATCGAAGACGTTGTCACGAGGGATGGGTTCTGCTTCGCCGACATTCTGCCAGCATAGCTTAGACTTCGTAAAGTTCTTGAGTTATTATGAAATCAGGTTCCAACCCTGAAGAAGCGGCGCATCAATCTCATAGAAAGGGCGACTTTTGCCCACATGATCAATTAGAGTTGTCTATTTCCTTCCACGCCATTTTATTGGTATCAGAGACAGATCTCATCACAACAGGCTTACATTGTATTGACGGCGGATAATCGCACTCCTGGGCGATCCGGAATAGACCATCCTCGAGGCCAAGCAGCCTCACAATTTCAATGGCACTTGTGTGGTGACTATGCTCCTATTCTTGAGCTTTGCAGAAAGACTCAAACTCAAAATCAACTTCGAGTAATTGTTCCTCAAGTCAGATTTCCACTTGTCTAAAATCTCTTACCAGCCCTTGGTAAGCAGTACCCCAAGTCGGCCTAATTAGTTTCAAGCCCAATTTTGATCCGCCGTGAAATCAAACTTAGCTTCAAATAACCTTTGCCAAATTCCTCCAGTAGAGCAAGGCTTTACTTAAGCTCATAGGTTTGAAACCGAGAGGAGGTCATTGCCGTTGAGAACACGGCCTAGAACCGGAGTAATTCGTCATAAGGTCATCATTCCAGCTGCTACACCTGAAGACGTGTATAACGCAATACTCTCATCGAAGGAGCATACCGAGTTTACAGGATCTCAGGCAAGTTGCAGTGGCAGAGTTGGAGAAAAGTTCACCGCTTGGGATGGATATATTTCAGGAAAGAACATTGAGCTGCATAGAAACAGCGAGATTGTGCAAGAGTGGAAGACAACCGAGTGGCCGGAAGGCTACCCTCCATCAATTTTGAAGATATCCTTGAAAAAAACAAGGAGAAGGCACCGAACTCAGAATGATTCATTCGAAAGTTCCAGCTTCAAGTCAAGAAATATGATGAGGGATGGTACGACGCGTATTGGAATCCGATAAAGCAGTACTTCAGGAAGAATATGAAATTATAAACGGAAGTGCTTTAAAGAAGCGCGCTAATGAATAACTCTTTCCTCTTCTGTCCACGGTCCATGCTAAGATCAGTTAAATGATTCAAGATGTCTCAAAATAATCCGACGCCATTCCTGTTCATTGAAACATACTTCACGCCTTCCTATGGTTCTTCGGAGAGCATGTCGTAAAGATGACTTTCGAACCTCTTTATCTTGAAAGCTTAAAGCATCTCAGACTACTCCCGGGAAGCTTGAACTTGATAAGCCACGAGGAACGCATCAGTGAGCGCCGGCTGGGCGCTATAATGTTCACAGACCTTGTCGGCTATTCCTCGATGACCTCAGTAAATGAAAAACGCGCGCTGCAGCTCCTCGGCGAGCATCGCCGTCTTCTCCAGTCAGTTTTTCCCAATTACGAAGGGCGGGTAGTGAAGACCATTGGTGATGCCTTTCTTGTCGAGTTCCAAAGCGCTGTCGAAGCCGTCAATTGTGCGGCAGAAGTGCAAAAGCAGGTGCATAAGTTCAACTCCGAGAGGCGAACAGAAGAGAAAATTCTGGTCAGGATCGGGATTCATGTAGGCGACATCGTCCATTCGGAAGGTGACGTATTAGGTGATGCGGTCAACATCGCTGCCCGCGTGGAGCCTCTTGCAGAACCTGGAGGCATCTGTCTCACGCGTCAGGTCGTAGATCAGATCGAGAAAAAGGTGGAATATCAGATTATCAAGGTGGGAATGCGCGAGCTAAAGAACATCCCCAGTCCTGTTGAAATCTACAAGATCGTCTTGCCTCTGGAGACTTCCCGCCTCAACGAGAAAATAGATCTCGATCCACACAGAATTGCGATACTTCCTTTCGCAAACATGAGCGCTGATCCAAATGACAGATACTTTGCCGAGGGGATGACCGAGGAGCTGATCTCCACTGTCTCCAAGATCAGCGAACTCGGTGTGATCTCACGGACCTCGGCGATGAGGTATAGAGACACCACACTCACCATTGCGCAAATAGGTCAGGAGCTTTCAGTTGGCACTTTACTTGAGGGGAGTGTGAGAAAGGCTGGCAATAGGGTGAGGATTACTGCCCAGCTGATAGAGGTTAAGACTGACAGGCACCTTTGGTCTCAGAGCTATGACAGGGATTTGACAGATGTCTTTGCGATTCAGGGCGACATCGCAGAGCAGGTGGCTGAAGCACTTAGGATCAAACTTCTCTCCAAGGAAAAAGCAATCATCGAGAAGAAAGCTACGGACAACCCCGAGGCATATACACTCTATCTGAAGGGGCGCTATTACTGGAACGAGAGAATCGAAGAGGGAATCAAGAAAGCTATCACTTTCTTTGAGAAGGCGTTGAATATCGATCCGCGTTTTGCGATGGCGTATTCCGGGCTCGCAGATTGCTACGCAATTCTTGCAGATTATGGGTGGATGCTCCCCAATGAGGCCGGTCGACTTGCAAAGGATTACGCCACCAAGGCTCTAGAGCTCGACGACACGTTGGCCGAGGCTCACGCCTCTCTTGCTCTAACGCTGATGAACAATTTTTGGGATTTTGCCTCTTGTGAGCGGGAGCTCAAAAGGGCCATAGAATTGAGGCCCAATTACGCTGCAGCATACCATTGGAATGTGATTATGCTCGACTATCTGGAGAGGTTCGAAGAAGCATACGAAATGGAGAAACGCGCTCTTGAACTCGATCCGTACTCTCGCGTCATGAACATGGGATTAGGAATACAACTTTTCGGCCTCGGGAAGATTGATCAATCAATTGACCACTTGGGAAAAGTGGTTGATCAGTACCCGAACTTTGCCCCGGCCTACCTTTGGAAGTCTTCGGTTCACGCATGCGTTTCGCAATACGATCAAGCGATAGAGTCAGCCAAGAAATCGATTGAGCTTGAACCAAAGTCAGCTATTCCAAAGCTGAACCTCGCTTGGGTCTACGCAGTTGCAGGTCGGATCAAAGATTCTGAAAAGCTGCTTGATCAGGTTCTATCGGGAACCGCGGAGGGAAGCTTCCCAGGATGGATTGGCGCAGTGAAACTCTCTCAAGGTAAGGAGGATGAGGGATTCGAATCCTTGGAAAGAGCTCTTCGCGAACGCGATTCGCTTCTCTTTACTCTCAAGAGTTCTCCCATGATTAGGAAATACCACAATGATCCCAGATGGATTGAGATAGAGAGGAAGTTAGATCTTCTAATTCACTTTTCTGATTCAAAGACCTCGAGAGCCTAATTGCAATACAATATCTCTGACCTGCGCCAAGCAATAAGCCCTGTTCTGGACATTAGATTATGCCTGTATCATATCTTCTCAATAACTAGACTTTGGCAAAATCATGGATTTCGAGCACGAGTGATTCTTTTCCGGCCGCAATGCGTTTAGCTTTGATGTTTTCCCCCCTCTGCACTGAGGAGGAAAAATTGATTCCGATTGTAGAATATCCATCAATTGTGACATCTTCTACTCCATGGTTTGAAGATGTGTTCACAAGACCGCAACTGAAGAACTTTCAAACGTACGTCTCAGGGATAATCCTCTCTCCAGTCCACACAATCTCATACATGAACTCCATGTTCTATGCACACAGCGACCAGAGCGCACTAAACAATTTCATTACAGATTCCACGTGGAGCGACGAGAAGCTCGAGGACGCGAGGTACAGATACATCCTTGAAGGAATCAGAAGATGCGAGAAAGATACTGAAGGGAAGGGTATCTTGATCCTTGACGACACTCTATCACACCATGAGAGTGCAAAGCACATGGAGTTTGCAGGCAAATTCTATGACCACACCGACCAATCATTCACATGGGGTCATGACGTTGTCACAACTCACCTTGCAAAGGGCAGGCTTTCCATTCCTCTGAGCTCAGAGATCTATCTGAAAGACGATCAGCTCAATGAGGATTATCTCTCTTCCATAAACAGGAGGACGAAGAACAAGGAAGAAGCTTTACCAGGCGATGTCAAGCAGATCTTAGAGAACGAGAATTTCAAGACAAAGAATGAAATTGGGAGGGAGCTCATCTCAAAGGCATTCGACAAGGGCATTCCCTTCTCCTACGTCATAGCAGATTCGTGGTTCCTGAACAGCGAGACGGTCGGACTAATCGAGTCTTTGAAGAAGGACTGGGTCTTCGGATGCAAGAGTGATAGAGTAGTACTGATGCCCAATGGCTGGACATCTCTTTCAGAGTGGGCAAAGACACTTCCAAACGACAAATTCAAGTCTGTCAATGTCTGGTACGAGAAAAAGAAACACGTCTTCTACTGTTATGCTTCAAATCTCAAGATGCGCTCGCTTGATGGAAGGAGGATCAGAATCGTTGTATCGTACGATAACAAGGAGCTTGAGGGCGATCCTCATTTTTACTGCACCAACAGAGTCGATTGGAACATCTATCAGATACTCTCGCTGTACGCCAGAAGGTGGCGCGTCGATGTCTTCTACCGAGAATCAAAGCAGAACCTTGGATTGGAGGATTACGAGATGAGGAAAATCAGGGGTGCTAGAAGGCACATCCCAATGGTCTTCACAGCTCATGCCCTCCTTGTTCTTGGTTCGGCATTTGTTGGTACTGACTCCTCTCGAAAGGCAGTCCCGCAATCAGCAAAGCTTGCAAAGGATATCAGGGTCGCGAAGACTGTAGCCAGTCTAGATCAGACGATGGGCTCAAGGCGCCGCAGAGTGTACGTAGAGGTCTTGACCAATCTGCTTGTGTTTGTGCTGAAGCTTGCCAGGAAGCTAAAAGGCGAACCTGGGAAGATCGCTCAGATGCTTCTATTCTCGAAAACCATGCTGCAAAGATCGGCCAAAGTCTAGTCAATAAGAAACAAGAGTAAAGATAAGGCGTATGCGGCAGGGAGACAAGTTGCAAAGGATGCTTTCGGAATCAAACGGACTCAGGTCTGATTCTACAATGGGGAAAAGATTCTAGATCTCAGTGACTGCTTCAGGCTTTCCAAGGCAAGCGAAGTATCCGAATAAACGTACTCGTTGATCCTCGTACTCTCAGCAAGGGCAGGATTTGATCATTCTCCAAAACACAGAAGAGTGTGCGCATGCATATCCCGACCATAAAATGGGGTTGGAATTGGCCGAGTAATGTCTTTGTTTGATATCTGATTGCTAGATCATGAAAAGACCGCCTAAGTATTGTGACAGTCTTACCAAACGTGCTTGAATCAAGAGATGCTGAATTTGAACCGTTCAATGGCAAACCAGATAATGCAGCAATTGAATAAAACGCAAAGAAAGTTATCGATGTTTTGTGTCTTCTAGAACGAGTGCTTCCTGCAAGATTTTTTAATCATTTGCGAAAGTGTGATGTCATAAGTAGAAGCACAAGCAATGGCTTTGGACTCTCATCCACTTCATGGTAGAACCCCCCCTCCCCCCTTTTCACACTGGAGTACATAGTGATCGTCCTTAATGCCAAACGATCCACAAAGAAATAAAGGAAAGTTCAAATCAACCTAAACGTGTGGAATCGGAAAGCTGCTTGCAAGCCATAAGACCAAAAGCGATTGAACTCCCCATGCAATGCCTCCCGTTACGAGGATCTTCCATCCAGACTTGCTGACAACATCCTTCCTGACTCGAAAGCATATGCCAATGATTGCGGTCGTGAGTAGTATGTTTGCAATGTTGAGGCTCAAGAATTCTCCCTTGCCGCTAGCCACAGGGGCAACAAACCAATTCGGGAGAGGAACCACTGTGTTGAGCAAGATCATTAGAAAGAATGCCACGATGAATAGTGGGAATGCACCAATAACGCTCCCGTAATTCGAAACGCTCTGAGCCTTTGGATCTTTCTTACCTTTCCTTGCAAATCTCATGACAAGTAAAAGGATGACTGGAGCGAGAAGCCCGATCCTGATAGATTTCACCCACAATGCGGGAAGCAGTGATGCGTTTCCGCCACCCTGAAGAGCGGCGGCGACAAGCTGAGGAAGGTCAAGTGTCGTCGCTCCGGTCCAGATACCATACACATTTGTGCTGAGAGAGAGTAGTCCATCAAGAACTGGATAGAGGAACAGGACAAACGTCCCGAACACAAGAATAGTGGCAAGAGCCATGCCCGCAGAATCTTCGTCTGACTTGATGGCCTGCTGGGTCGCGACAATTGCTGATATGCCACAGATCCCTGTTCCGACCGAAACGAGGACGCTAGAGTGGTCATCGAGGCGAAGGAGCTTCCCAAGAAAATACGCAACAATCATTGGTATCACGACTGTGATGAGTCCAATCGCAAGAATCCACTGCGATCCAGGTTTCAACCACAGGTCGTAGGAAAAGTTCAGCCCGTACAGCACTATGCCGATTTTGAGGAGCCATCTTGTCGAGAACTGCAGTCCGTTTGAGAATCTGCTCGGAAGAATAACAATGTTCGTGACCACTATTGCAATCACCGCAGCTATCATGAGTGAGATGACTGGTGCAGGGACGTGGTAGACTGATTCAACATAGTCTGACTCGAACCAGTAGATGAGTTCAGAGACAACTGCTATTGGAAGTACAATAAGGAGTAGTCCTGGTATCGCTGATTTTGTTTCAGCCCAAGAAGGGAGTAGCTTGAATGATGCCAAATAGGGTCTCAACTACCAAAAGATTGAATGTAGATTCCGGATTCAACTATCTGATGCAGAAATGTCGCTGACTATGACTAGGCATGAGGAGAAATTTTCTATTCGGATTTTCTGCGATTGGTTTGGCTTCAAGATTTTAGCTCTTCACTTCGAGGAAAAAACGATGCAAATTGGGTTTATCAATTTGTTTGTTTGATGCTGCTTGAACCACTTTCGAGGAGTTAAAGCGATGTCTAAAATACACTCGAAGAGTGAATTCTTTCAGAAATGACCGTGTTTGGCTCACAAACCAAGTTTGATTAGATATCCGAAGCTGGCAAGCCAGTCAACTCGCGCGCGCAGCGATGCTATTTGCGCATTGAATGAAGCTCTTCGGGCAGCAGATCCCAGAGTGATATTGCGGCAAAAGGTCAGCCTCCAAGGTTCAATTCTAACTCTCGCGACAATCAAACTGAATCTTACAAACTTTTCGAGAGTTCTTGTAATCGGAGGAGGAAAAGCAACCGCAGGTATGGCTGTCGAGATGGAGAAGATCCTTGGAAGTCATCTGAGGGCAGGAGTAGTGAATATTCCTGATTATACAAGGCCAAAACCAGAGTCTTCCAGGATTGAGTTTTACGCAGCGACCCATCCTATCCCGAGTGCAAAAGGTATCAAAGGCGTGCAAAGGATGCTAGATCTTGTTGGCAAGCCATCAATTGATGATTTAGTAATCTGTTTGATCTCAGGCGGAGGATCGTCATTAATGCCGATGCCTCTTGAGGGAATCGCAATTTTGGATCTTGAGAAAATAACTAACCTGCTTCTGAAATCTGGTGCAGACATACACCAGATAAACACTGTCAGAAAGCATCTTTCCGCAATCCAGGGTGGGCGGCTCGCTCAGAAACTCTATCCAGCAAGAGTTGTCTCGCTCATAATTTCCGATGTTGTTGGAGATAACCTTGACTTTGTGGCATCTGGACCCACAGTTCCTGATTCAACTACTTACCTAGATGCAAAGGAAATTCTCCTGAAACATCGCTTGTGGGACAAAGTTCCGAAGGTGAGTGCGCTAATCGAGTCTGGCGTTTCAGACAAGTCTCTTGAGTCGCCAAAGCAGGATTCCAAGATCTTCAAACGAGTGACAAACATCCTAGTGGGAAGCAACGAAGAATCGTGCGAAGCTGTAGCAAGATACTTGAAGAATGCGGGATACAAGACCTTGATTCTCTCGACCCAGGTTCAGGGAGAGGCTATGGAAGTTGCAAAAGTCTTTTCAGGCATCCTATCTGATATCCGAATTCATGGCTTGCCTTTGAAGCCTCCTGCCGCACTCATCGCAGGAGGAGAGACCACGGTGACAGTATCAGGTCGTGGACACGGGGGAAGAAATCAGGAACTGGCACTGTCCGTTGCTATTGGAATCTCTGGTCTAGGAAACGTATCGTTTGCTTCGATGGGAACCGACGGAGTCGATGGTCCTACAGACGCAGCAGGAGCAATTGTAGATGGAGAGACGCTTAGAAGGGCCGCTCGATTGAAGATGAATGCGAATTCTTTTCTTGTGAACCATGATTCGTACAGTTTCTTCAAGCGGCTGGGAGATTTTCTAATCACTGGGCCGACTGGAACCAATGTAAATGATATTATGGTTCTTGTTGCTCCTAAGTGAGCTCCTGTGCCATGAGTGTCATGCCCTTTATTTTGGAAGATGTCTGATCATCGAGGAGGAGCACCCTGTCTCCATTTCCGAATATCTCTTTCTTTACGAGTCTATCAAGCGTCGAGATAAGAGTCACATCATGAGAACCGGATTCTGCCATTATTGGAAATGCGCCCCACACAATCTTGAGTTTCCTGAGGTCAGATTCTCTTTCTGATACTGCAATTATCGGTGTGCGTGTTCTGATCCTTGATATCTTCGGGAGCATGTGTGCAGATCTGAGCTTTGTGAGGATAGCCTTTGCACCGATTCTGACAGATGTCTCAGCTGTTGCTGTGCTTATTGCATCCTCGAGATTTTGCACTCCGTGTGAAGTCTCTATAGTCCTTCTACTCTTATACATTCTTTCCTCGGCTCGCATGGAAACTCTGTGCAGCATCCTGACGCATTCAACAGGATATTTTCCAACTGCAGTCTCCTCGGAGAGCATGACTGCGTCCGTTCCGTCGAATATCGCATTTGCGACGTCGCTGACTTCTGCCCGAGTCGGAAAGGGATTGCTTACCATTGTTTCGAGCATCTGAGTTGCAGTTATCACTGGAATCCCTGCGTCATTGCAACTAGAAATGATCTGCTTTTGGAGCTCGGGAACCATTTCTATTGGATTCTCCACGCCTAGATCTCCTCTTGCGACCATGAGCGCGTCTGAAGACTTGACGATTTCCTGAATGTTCTCAAGGGCTTCTCTTTTCTCGATTTTCGCGATAATCGACACGTTTTCTCCTCTTCTCTTCACGAATCTTCTGACCGATTCGATGTCTTGTGCCGACCTCACAAAGGAGACGGCAACAAAATCAACTCCATGTTCTAGACCAAAAGAAAGGAAATTTCTGTCTTGATCAGTGAAAGTCTCGAAGCTTTGACTGAGCTTTGGGGCGTTGACTCCCTTTCCAGATAGCAACGGTCCACCGGTGACACATTTACACTTGATTTCGGTCGTGCTCGTTTTTAAGACCTTGAGCCTGATAGAGCCATCCGAGAGAAAGATGAGAGAACCCTCAACTACGTAGTGTGGAAGATTTCCAGATCTCAAAGGAACTAGTTGCGAATCTCCTATAATCTTTCTTGTCGTCAGTGTCACGAGCGAGCCTTTCTTGATGTTCACAGTAGTGTCATGGAGTGTTCCAACTCGAAATTTTGGCCCAGGCAGATCCTGGAGTATCGCGACCTGCTTACCTGTTCTTTCGCATATCTTTCTGATTGACCTTATGACCTCAAGATGCTCCGATGGGCTGCCGTGAGAGAAATTCAACCTCGCGCAGTCCATTCCAGCATTCGCTAGTTTTCCCAGCATCTGCTCTGAGCTCGTCGCAGGCCCTATTGTGCAGACTATCTTTGTATGCCTGCGTCCTAAGAGATTCTCCATTTGCCATCAGGTTGGGGAGGCAGGAGCACAGTTAATAACAGTGCGCTCCTATCAAACATTCAAGCTAGGAATATACTGTTCAAGGAACGAAACCCTTTGAGTTCTTCAATCCCAGTCTACAGCCATCATGGAAAGTATCCGCTTGCCATCCTGAGCGCGCTCCTGATGATCATAGTCGCGTTTCTATTCGTTGGGGTGGCAGAGGTTGCTTTTGCGCAGATTGGAATAACAAGACTGGAGTTTATCGTAATTCTATTCGCCACATTTGTAGGGAGTTTCGTGAATATTCCCGTGTGGAAAATAAGGGAAGTCCAGCGTGTCTACGAGTTTGAACAGGTCAGGATCTTCTGGATGAATTATCGCATTCCTCGTATTCGCCTGAAAGAAGTCTCAACACTTGTTGCGGTGAATCTCGGCGGGGCAATCATTCCAGTCTTGGTATCGATTTACCTTCTTGCAACCCACCTTTCTCAGATTCCTTATGCGTTGTTTGCCGTGGCAATCACTGCTTTCATTGTCAATCGCGTCGCAAAAGGAGTGAGAGGAGTGGGCATCGTCACCCCGTTTCTAGTTCCACCTATTGTGGCCGCCTTGGTTTCGTACATTTTGATGCCGGTTTCGCCGAGCGCTATAGCTTATGTCTCAGGAACACTTGGTGCGCTTATTGGCGCTGATCTTGCAAACTTGAATAAATTGGGCAAGCTCGGGGCACCAGTTGCCAGCATTGGTGGTGCAGGCACGTTCGATGGCGTATTCCTTACCGGAATCATCGCAGTGGTTCTTCTATCGATATTCTAAGTTGGTCTGGAGGTTGCTACCAAGTCAGTCATACAATACTACTAGGTATATTAGGACGACCAGCTTTAAATCAGAAAGTGACTATTTCATGCAATTCAAATCAGAAAGCATAAACAAATTGTCAGGTTTGATCAAGGGTCTACACCACATCACGCTTGTGACTTCAAATCAAGAGGTGAACAGGAGATTTTACACCGAGGTGCTTGGACTCAAGCGAGTGAAGCTCACTGTCAACCAAGATGATATTTACCATCGACATCTTTTCTACGCTGATGAAAAAGGAACTACCGGAAGCGCCATAACATTCTTTGAGTGGCCCGAACTTCCGAAGGGAGAGATCGGGCTAGGCTCTCCGCATCATCTTGCATACACTGTGCCGCGCATTGACGCGATTCCAAAATGGAAGTTTTGGCTCTCCTCGCAAGGGGTATCGGTTGAAGGGCCTTTCGTTCGTGGCGGGAGGATCTCACTATATCTCAGAGATCCTGATGGTGTGATAGTTGAGATTACAACCCCAAACACAGACAATATTTCTTCAGAATACATCAAAGAGCTTGAACACCTAGCACCTTCAGTTTCGGAAATAACTCAAGAGATGAAGCTTACCACATTTGACCACGCGACGCCAATCTCAAGCGATCACGATCTCACAGAGCGTTTCCTAGAAAAGCTCCTTGGACTCAAAAGTTCCACGCGCACGAATCCAGATCAGGAAGGAACCACAATACTTGAAATTGGAAACGAAGACAGATCCGACTTTTTGCGTTACATCGCTACGCCAAGTGCAAGGGATGGATTCGTCGGAAAGGGCAACGTACATCACATTGCAATGAGCGTGGAAGAAGATGAAGATCAGCTAAAGATAATGCGCAGGCTCAACGATACTGGAATAGGAAACTCTGGTATTGTAGACCGATTCTGGTTCAAGTCGCTTTACTTTAGAGATCCAGACGGCAACCTCCTTGAGATTGCCACAAAGCGTCCAGGTTATACTGCGGACGAGCCCTTGGAGAAACTGGGTTCAAAACTCGTCCTGCCAGCGTGGCTAGAGCCGAGCAGGCAGAGAATCGAAAAGAAGCTCGAAGCGCAGGATGCAAGAAGCAGTGGAGAGTGGCCCCCATCATATCCTTTGCTTAAATCGCCACCAGAGAGCTTGCAGAATTGAACTTTCATTGCTTTCTTTTTGGATCATACAAGTTAAGAGATATTCCCGCGCGTGAAACACGGAGATAGTTGTTTCACATAATAACCTGAGGAGCAAAACAAGAATTCCAACGAAACCTATCTATATGGACATCCTGTATGGGTTCAATTGTTTCAATACAGGAATTGTGGCTTCTGCCTATTTCATTGGAATAATTGCATCTATTCTCTAAAGCAATGGCTTTTCTCTACTTATGATATCCAGCCTAGCAAGGGATCAAAAACAGCTTGCGGTGAGGTAGATTCCAGAAGACACAAGAATCACCTATTCAATACGCGCATTACACAGGGCTAGCTGGTGGCTCGTCGCGCTGTGACTTTGTTCATTGCTTGATTTAGGTCATCAAGAATGTCGGCGTAATACTCTACACCGATCGAGAGCCTTATCATCTTCTCTGTGATTCCGAGTTCACTCTTTTCTCTCTGTTCAAGGTCTGAATGAGTCATCGTCGAGGGATGCTCTGCTAGCGTCTGCATCCCGCCTAGACTGACCGCAAGATGGGCTAGTTTCAGTGCGTTGAGAAACTGGAAAGCCTCCCTTCTTCCATCTTTAATATCAAATGAGATCATTGAACCTGCGTTCTTGCACTGCTTCTGGAAGATTCTGTATTGAGGGTCGCCTGGCTTCAGCAACCCAGGGTAGTACACTTTTTCAACCTTGGGATGCTTTGCAAGCCACTCTGCGACATATCTTGCATTCTTTGCCTGTGCTGTCATGCGCATCTTCAGTGTCTCGAGGCTTCTAAGAAGAAGATAACCGTCAAAGGGGGAAAGAATTGTGCCTAGCATCGTCCTGTAAACTTTGATATTGTCATCTATGACCTCTTGATTTCCCATTGCTGCCCCCGCCACCACATCGCTGTGGCCACCTATGAATTTAGTCGCAGAATAAAGGATGAGATCTGCTCCCTGTTCCGCGGGATTTTGCCACATCGGCCCAAGGAATGTGTTGTCCACGGCGAGAATGATATTGCGTTTTGCGTGCCTTGAGGTTTCTCTTGCAATCTCGGCGATTTCCTTGATATCGGTTAGAGCACAGGTTGGGTTCGCAGGCGTCTCCAGGAATATCATCGCAGGATTCTCTCCCTTACTCTTCTGACGAAATAACTCTTCTCTCACTTTCCCAGCAGCCGAGCCTGCAGGAAATGGAACAGTCTTGATTCCAATTCGGGGAAAAATATGGCGAAACAGGTAATCTGTCCCACCGTAGACCGGCACGCTGAAGAGCACGGTATCACCAGACGCGCAAAGCGACAGGACAGAGGTTGCAATGGCCGACATTCCGGCCGCGAAAACTGCGGCACTCTCAGTCCCCTTCTCGAAGAGGGTGAGCCTATCTTCCAGGATCTCGAGGTTTGGGTTGTTTAGGCGGCTGTAGATGAGGCTTGCCTGCTCTCTAGGTTTTCTCTCACGAAGGTGATAGGCAAGCTCAAACGATCGCTTTGCATCCTCCGCACTCTTGAAGACAAAGGTGGATGAAAGAAAGATTGGAGGGACCACAGCTCCCTCCGAGAGTGCTGGAGCGTAACCATACGTAGGGGCTAGGCTTTCAGGCCTGTATTTCTTTCTTAGTGCCTTTTGGATTCTCTTGTAATCATGTACTGGCATACCATTTGAATATCACGTAGAGATCTAAATTAGTGATTCTGTTCTTCAGTATGCTCGGGCTTTCAAAAGTTCAAACAGCTCTTTGTGAAATGTCTGTGGTTTCGAAGAAGGTAGATCGGCAGGATTATCGAAACTACAATACCAGCGACAGCACTCTTGGGCTGTCGTAGCAAATGCCCTTGCGTCAAGCACTAATGTTAGAACAGCGATCACGAGAGTACCCCGAGCAACCCCCATCCTCTCAACAGCAACAAACCAGGGATGACCAGAAGACCCGCCGGACCAAGAATGAGTTAAGGCGTTGATGAATTGCATTGTGAGCGCTTGTGGTGGAGTAATGAGTGCCAATCCTCAAGAGAGACCAGGTTAGAAGAACATTAGTCTTTGAAGGAATTGGATTATTTCGCGAACTGCCACAAGCCTTGCGTTCACGTCGTCGGCTTGAGAGAAATCTGCTTTTGTTCTGTTGGCGGTAGTTTCATGAGTTGCCTGACCTTAAGATAGAAAGGTACCGTGTAAATGACTTGACCAGCCGAGGCTATCCCGCCAACGAGTAGAATAAACTGACCAAGAACGTTTGGAACCCATGAAAGAAGAAATCGTAGAGTGCTTGGAAGCGCATTGCCAAGATAGGCAAAATTGAAAGGGAATACCCATAGAAACCAGAAGAAGGCTGTTGCCCAAAGGAGTGCTCCAAATACTTCAAGTGGTCGGACTGAGTTTCTTTTGCCAACAAACAATCTTGCCAAGCTTGTGACAATACCGAATAGTCCTGCTGCATAAAAGAGCACTATCTCGGTTGTTCCAAAGTTCGATGTGAAAAATCCGGTGTTAGTAAGCTGGTGATCGACAAAGAAAGCAATAAGAAGCAAAGTGACAATTACTGTAGCTATTTCACCAAGCCTTTCCGATAGCTTCAGTACATCTCTTTCCTTCGCTAATTTTGCGCGACGGGCAAACCAGCTGTCAGCATAATTTCTCTCTTGCATCTTCACAACACTCCTATGACCTTTTCGTTGAGAAAGAGTGAATGCCAGAAGCATTTATTCCCCGTAGACGATCATCACAAATGATAATGGTGATAATAATAAACTCCAAGTGTTGAGAGAAATGTCTCACCAAGAAGCGTGATTGCTCTAAGTATTCAGCCTGTTGTGAAGAATACGTGACTCACTGGAGCTCATTTGTTGTTTCGTTTCTCTCTGTCGCAAGTTTCGAAGAGCTGTTATCAATGTTGATGATCGTATACGCGATTTATATCAGATACTCATATTGTACTTAACTAGGTGAATTAATTGGCATCTCTATCGGAAGCAAAGACCCTTGGTGGAATAGGTTCGATACTCGTTTTGCTTACGGCAGTACCATCAGTGGGCTGGCTATTGGGTATTGTCGGTTTCGTAATGATACTAGCTGCGGTGAGCTATATTTCGGATCTTGTTCGAGACAGGTCAATCTTCAACAACATGTTGACATCGATCGTTCTCGCAATCGGTGGAATAGCTGTAGGCACCATAGTAATTCTTGGAAGCGTTTTTAGCTTCATGAGCACGCATAACCTGGCCGGACCAGATTTCTTTGGACAAGGGTTCAATCCTGCGACTGTGCCAACTAGCGACTGGATTAGTCTTGCTACATCTGTGCTTGCAGGGCTAGCTGCGTTATGGGTGCTCATCACCGTGTCGGCAGTATTCCTTCGAAGGAGCTACAACGCTATTGGGTCAAAGCTCAATGTCGGGATGTTTGGAACTGCAGGGATGCTCTACCTGATCGGGGCTGCGACAACGATAATTGGAATCGGTTTTCTTCTCATCTTCGTTGCCCAGATACTTCTTGCTGTTGCGTTCTTTTCAATAGAAGAAAGTGTGCCTCAAGTGGTTCAGCCGCAGGCCGTTCCAGTCAATAGATAGATAAGGTCTAGAGGAATAGCATCATAGTGCTTTGAAATAGAGCCGGCAGAAGTTTGTGTAGAACAAGCAGAGCGCAGAAACTTACTGGGATCCTTTTGTTGCCGGCAACGCCCAAGTTTTTTTACGCATGCTATCAATGAAATTCTTGCATCCGCTGCGTTTGAGGAAAATTCTATGTGAAAGAACAAGTCATGAATCTCCCTGTCTCATAATCAATGACTGAGACAGAATGAGCTTCGGCTCGGTTTGAACTAGGTTTTCAAGTCTGCGCTTCGATTAACGTGTATTGTACTTCGTCTCAACGCCAACCGCATGGCCCGAATGCAAATCCCACGGACCTGTTGAGATGAGAAGTCACACTAGCCAGCTATATATAATTCCAGACGACCTATTTTCTAAGATTTGCAAGATGAAATTGATTTTTTGTATCTGGCCCGAATTTGGATGGGATTGCACGAGTAATGACTATCAACAACAGAGAATTTGTTGAAATTGACTATAGAATCGCGCAAAATATCTAGGATAATTCCGCTGACGGAAATTGAAACAATTCAGATTACATGTCCAAAGGCGACGCACTGGAGCTCTCAGTGAAATAATTTCAGCTGTGCTTCTAGTCTCAATCACCATCTTGCTCGCCACCATTGTACTGGCGTTTGCTACGACAGCCCTTGGTAGTTCGTCGGTCAACTTTACAAACCTTGTAAGTGGTGCTAACAATGCTCTAGAAACTCAACTCGCGATCGAACAGGTCACATTCCCACAAACAACCACGATTCCCTATGTCGTGATCAGCATAACGAACGCCCAATCTCTAGCCACGCCATCGCCATTTCAACAACTAGTCACGATAAACCCATCTCTCTATACATCATTTGAATCTTCAGATCTAGGAAACATTCGATTCTACAACTCGTTTTCCAACTCTGCCTTTTCCGGACCAGTTGACTCTTGGCTTGAATCCGCTTCAGGCACCCCAGCAAATACCGCCGCAAGTGCAACATTCTGGCTGAATATCGCAGGTGGAATCCCTGCAAACTCGAAAATTTCGGTATACATGGCGTTCTTGTCAACGGGCACTGAATTCGACGGCATAGTTTCAGGAGAAGCTCCCCAACTCTCGACCACATTTGGACTGTACGATAACGGGGACAATGTGTTCTCTGTCTATGGAGGTGCAAGCTGGACAGGTTTCCTGGCCGAAGGAGGAGGAACATGGACGACAACGAATGGGTACCTCCAGCAAACCGCATCTACCGGTGGTGGTAGCCAAGGCGGTTCGTCGTACGTCTATACTGGCGCGACATACAGTTCCTCAGGAAGTTACGTTATTGAGAGCATGCTAAACTACCCATCGGTATCTTCTGGTAGCAACCCGCGGGTAGGTCTCATCGCGACATCGACGCCGACTTCAGGCGACAATTACGGTTACCGTTTCATATTTCAACAAAGCAACAACGGGGCAGGAGCATTATCATTTCTCAATGATTTGAAAGCGTGGGTTGTCAATAACGGGTACCAGACCAGCACAAGCACAAATTACGTCGTCAGTGTGTCGGATAATGCTGGCACTTGGAGCGGGACGCTGTTCCAAGGCAACTCTGTGACTTCTCCATCAGTTACAACGTTAGCTTCGACTACCTATACTTCAACCAATAATCAGGGAAACAATATCGGTTACGTAGGCATTTCTGCAGCCGTCTATACTGGCAGTACAGTAGAAGCCAACCCAGTAAATGTCTACTGGTTCAGAATGCGTGCCCTTCCCCCGAACGGCGCAATGCCAACAATCGGTGCCAGCACCGTTCAACAAGTGACTCAAGCAGGCACGAACCTTTACGTCAGAAATGTCGGGCAGGCTCAAGCGTTGATATCTGCGATATATGTGAACAATGCTTCCAGTGGAGTAGTCATAAACTCTACTCAGTTCAATCCACCGATTGCGATCAACCCAGGTTCATTTACGATAATCCATTTGCAATTAGTAACAAAATACGGGTCAACTTACAATTTCCTTGTTGTGTCATCCACCGGATATGAGGTAGGAGTCAATGCACAGGCGTAGCAGACAGAGACGCGCATTGAGTACGGTCGTTGGTACATTGTTCTTCATCGCGGTGGTGTTTGTCGCCATCGGAACCTTCATTGTGATGTTCAATGCGTTCAGCGGTTATGGCAACAGTTTGAAGGCTCTATCACAACAGCAACATCAAAACCAAGCAACATCAATTGTCGTTCCAAGCCTTAGCTTCAACTCGTCGGCTACGACTATCTCAACCTCACCTGCTTCCACTGCAACTTCTATTTCGAGTGAAAGGAAAGTTATATTCGCCCAAGGACTTTGGTGGGATTTCTACAGCACCGGAACGACAGGCAGCGGTACAAACGGCTTTGCTTACGAAACCTCGCAAGATGGAATCTCTTGGAGTCCGCTCACAAGCATTACTACCTCTTCCGGTTCGCAATATGGAACTACTTTTAGCCTCTGGCAAGTTCAGAATACGGTATACTATGTAATGGCTTCACCAGACGCCTACTCGAGTTTTGTCTGGAGATATGGAACGCTGAATTCTGGTGGAACAATATCTTGGAGTATCTCTCAGTCCAGCATAACAACTACTGGGACCACAGATTATTACAGTTCCATTATCGCAGACACTTCTGGAAATGTCTGGGTCGCTGTCAACTCCATTGAAGGATCAAATAACAACCACATTGAAGTGTGGGAACATCTAAGCGGTGCAGGTGCTGGATCCTGGAACAAAATAACTGACATCTCTTCTTTGCCATCTGATGCGACGCCAATATTGGTTCCACTGTCATCAGGAGGGGTTGCTTTGATTTATGGCACGGGTGGGAAGACAGGTCCAGTCTTCATTGTGACCAGCACAACTGGTTGGAGCACATCCGTCTCGCCTGCTTCAAACTACGCGATGTTCGATTCCTCTGCTGTTGCAATTGGGAATACGATTTATTTTGCCGGTCTTGCTTCAAGTGCCACGGGTTCCACGACTGGAACCGTGAACTTTTGGAGCTTCACGCGCGGACAACTTGCAACGTCCGGAGAGACTGTGCTTCAGGGCACTTCGAACAGCTGGTCAGTGGCACTAAGTGAAGTATCGACAACACTCATTGTCTTTTACGGCAGTGGATCAAATCTATACTACATTTCAAGCCAGAATCTTGGCAGCTCTTTCTCTACTTCTCAAGCAATCTCCTCAAGTGAAACCTCTCTCACTGGATTGAATTCAGGATATTCATCATTTGGGCTAAGTTGGACTTCTGGTACCGCTTCGCCCTTCAATGTCAGATTTGCTTCTTTGGGAGTCTTGACTGTAAGCAACAACAGTCCGTTTGCAATTCAAGTCGTCAGTCTGTACATCTACAACCCTGCTACGACAGCGCTCGTGCACTTTGATGCCAACGCATCAGCTCAGGGGGTTTCAGGACAATTTGATTATTGGATCGGTTCTGCAAGATCTATCAATGTTCCCCTGACATTCTCATGGTCTACAAGTCAAAGTTATCTTGTGACGGTAGCAACTGATCAGGGTATCGTAGAGTCGCTGACTGTGACTTCACCTCCATAGAATGTTGGCGCGAAACAATTGAGACTGTACAGGACTCCCAGAAGAAGGAACCGAGCGCTGAGTGATATCATATCAGTGATCTTGATGATACTGATTGTCATAACTGTGGCCGCTCTTATTCTTGCATTTGCTACTACTGGACTCGGTTCTCTTGCTTCAGGTTTCTCCAGTCTTTTGTCTGGCGAAGGGAATTCTATTTCGCAACAAATTTCAATAGAACAAATCGCCTATCAGTACACTTCTGGTCTTGGATCCTATGTTCCAATCGTCTTGACCAATTCGCAAGGTTCGGCGACACCAACTCCCTTTCAACAGGTGATTACAATAGATCCAGCACTCTACACATCACTTGAATCTACAGACTTGGGGAACATAAGATTCTATTCTTCGATTTCTGGTGGCGTGTTCTCTGGAGAACTTCATTCTTGGTTAGAGTCATATTCTGGGAGCACAACTCCCAACTCTGCGACGGGCGCGCTCTTCTGGCTCAATCTCCCTAGTGGAATATCTGCCTCTGGCGCAATCACGGTGTATATGGCATTCCAGAGTGTTGGAACAGAATTCGATGGAGCTTTTGCAGGCGAAGCTCCGAACTTGAGCCCAAGCTATGCGCAATATGACAACGGCGCTAACGTATTTCTTGCATATTTTGATGGAAACACAGCAACTTCAAGCTTTAACGAATATTCAGGTTACACGCTAAGCCAAGCTACGGGAATTTCTTACACTTCTGGAACGATAAATGCGTTGAATCTTAAAGGTTACAACTCAGCGAATCCAGCGCTTGCTTTCAACGTGGCACTTCCAAACGAAGCCATGCTCGTGGAATCAAATGTGCAGGATCCAAACTCTGTGAATCCTGGAACAGACACCGGACATGTTGGACTTGTTAATAGCGCTACGGCTAGTTCAGTGGCAAATGGCATAGGAACAAATGCTGGGTACGGCAAGGCCTATTTCAATCTCGATTACATGAATGGTGGTACATACTCTGCCGACCATGTGCCCCAAGGCACATCGGTTACGAGTTGGACGTACAGCAGTCTGAACTATTCTGGACCTAGTGGCACCTCTTTTTCTGGATACAATGCTCCACAGCTTTATTCAACGACTGGAGGATTCTCTGGGTCAGTCAACACCAACCCACTTTCGGGAGCATCTAATCTCTATCTAGGAATACTTGCGGACACCACTTCAACTTATACAGTCAACATACTCTTCAATTGGATGAGAGCTAGAGCTGCTCCACCTGGAGGTGTCATGCCCGCCGAGACCGTAGGTCAAGTTACTGCTGGTCAACAAGCTGGTGCAAATCTTTACCTGAGAAACACCGGTTCGACAATAGTTACAGTGTCAGCTGTCTATGTTCAAAATGTGACTTCAAACAGTTTCGTTGAGTCATACCAGCTCAGTCCTGCGACAACGATTCAGCCTGGATCAGTTGCAGTTGTGAATGTCCCCTTCAACCCATCACGCGGAGAAACTTATAGTTTCACAGTTACCACAACTCTTGGATATTCTGTGGTGGGCGACGCGCCTGCGTAAATGCAAGTCAGGATGGACTCTGAATGATCCCAGATCGTTAGGGGTCTTGTTCAGCTATCTGAACATCTCTGCTAGTACGACTGTGGATTCCATCATGAATCTCACGCTATTCCCCGGAATGATTCCTCTAATAGCGGGGCTATTTATCTTCAGATTCGCATCGAGCCTAGTCGTTGTAATTTCATCAAGAAGAGAATAGGCGCTTCTCCTTGTGTTGGGTGGAGGCACATTGGTTATGGCATTGAAAATATAGTAGCCGATTACTTTCCTGCTGTTCAATATTCGTCGGAATGCTCGTAGTAAAACTCTTCCTGAGAAAAACCAGAGACTGATCAGAGGGACAAGAGTCAAATCTCATCCTTGATCCTAATTAGTTGAAGAGACGAGGGCGCAAGAGAGTTCTGAAATCAGTTAGAATGAGAGTTCTTGACACGCGCTGAGGAATCCATAAAACGCATCTGAGACACTCAATGCAGGTAAAATGCGGAAAATCGATCTGAGAAGCGGAACTGCACTGCTACTTTATGTTGCCTTGATCGATTTTCTCATTCACATGATCATTGCTGGCAACTATGGATACTTTCGCGATGAACTCTATTACATTGTGAGTGGTCAGCATTTGGCCCTCGGCTACGTGGATTTCCCTCCAATGATAGCTCTTCTGGCTTGGATCATGAATGTAATTTCAGGTGATTCTCTGATCTCAATTCACATCGTTCCAGCAGTGTCTGGAGCAGCCATAGTCTTTGTCGCGGGTAAGTTGGCAGCCGAACTTGGAGGAGGTCGAAGGGCTCAGGTAATCGCTGCTGTCGCAACAATGTTTTCTGCATCATTCGCAGTAGCATCCATCTTTTCTATGGACGTGCTTGACATGCTCTGGTGGGCTATCATAGCCTATATTTTGATTAGAATAATCAAAGTGGAAAATCGAGATCCGCGTCTATGGATTTTACTCGGCGTTGTAGCTGGCATTGGTCTCATGACCAAACTCACGGTATCCTTCTTTCTTCTGGCTCTTATAGTAGCGTTGACCTTAACGTCTAGGAGATCTTACTTTAGATCAAAGTGGATTTGGCTTGCAGTTGTGATCGCATTCGCAATACTTCTTCCTTACATTCTCTGGAATGCAGTCAATGGTTGGCCCACGGTCGATTTTTACATCCACCATGGTGGATTGAACGGGTCGGGACCTTTGTCATTTCTCGCATACCAGCTTTTGATTGCAAGTCCCTTGGGCCTACCTTTGGCTATCATAGGCACGTTTTTCTTTCTTCGCTCGAAACAGGGACGGAAGTATTCCGTTCTAGGGCTATCTTTCATCATACTTCTTGTTTTGTTTACCTTCCTGAATGCCAAGCCGTACTTCATCATGGGTGCATACCCCTTTCTCTTTGCAGGAGGTGGGGTTCTTCTAGAGCGAAAATTTTCAATCAAGAACAGGTACCGTTTGCTCTTCTATGGATATCTTGGAACCGTCTTGATTTCTGGCGCGGCACTTGCTCCACTATATGCACCTGTCTTGCCGCCCCAGACATTTGTGAGCGTGTATGGAAGTCTTACTGGAGTTGGAAACGGGGCGGCCGCACAGCAAAATGCAGGTCAGTTTCCCCAGTACCTAGGCGATCGATTCGGCTGGACCACTCTTGTCGGGAATGTTTCCCAGGTGTATCACAATTTGCCACTGAATGAAGAGGGCCAAGCATGCATTTTTGCATCAAACTATGGCGAGGCAAGCGCTCTTATCTTTCTAGGTAACGGAGACAACTTGCCTCCAGTGATAAGTGCGCACAACAACTATTTCATTTGGGGGCCTCGCCCATGCCTAAACAAATCTATAATGATCACGGTTGGGGTATCTCTTTCCCAGCTTGAGACGCTCTTCTCGAACGTGACACAGGCTGGTCTGATTACCTGCAGCTATTGCATGAATAATGAAAACAATCTTCCAGTCTACGTTGCAAGCCAGCCCAAGGCCTCTCTGGCGAGCGTGTGGCCACTGATAAAGGATTTTAGCTGATTCCACGAATGCATCTTGATTAGCAGGCTAGAAAAATATTGATTCCCGAATCGAGAATTAGTAGCATAGAGATTCCCTTTACAAAAACGCCATTGTAAAAGGGCGAAGTGAAGATGAAAGATAAAATCTGCATGATCACAGGCGCAAACTCGGGCCTTGGAAGGGCAGCAGCGACAGATCTTGCGAAGATGGGAGCATCCATTGTTATGGTCTGTCGCAACGAGCAAAAAGGCAGAGAAGCGCAATCTAAAATCAAGGAAGAGAGCGGGAATAATTTAGTTGATCTCTTGATTGCTGACCTTTCTTCTCTAGTCTCGATTCGAAAGCTTGCTGTGGAATTTCAACAAAAATACTCAAAACTCGATGTCCTCGTTAACAACGCCGGTCTATTCAATTTACGGCGTCACCTGAGCGAAGATGGATTTGAGATGACCTTCGCAGTCAATTATTTAGCTCCTTTTCTTCTCACAAATCTTCTTTTGGAGAAGCTAAAGGCAAGTGCTCCCTCACGCGTCGTCAATGTGTCTTCTGTTGCCCACTATTCAGGACATATCAATTTCGACGACCTTCAGGGTGAGAATGGATACAGCGGCTTTCGGGCATATTCCCAGTCAAAACTTGCGCTTATCTTGTTTACACGAGAACTTGCAATACCGGTGTCTTCTTTTGGTGTTACTTCGAATTCTCTTCATCCTGGAGCTGTCGCGACAAACATCTGGAGCAGAGCTGCAGGCCCTGCTGGATTCATAATGAAGCTCCCAACGCTTTTCATGACAAGTGCCAAGAAAGGCGCAGAGACTATAGTGTATCTAGCTTCTTCGCCTGATGTGGAGAACGTTTCCGGCGAGTATTTTGAAAAGAAAGTTTCGAAGAAATCAGCTGAAGAATCATATGATAATGGCATTGCTGCGAAATTGTGGGATGTCAGCGCACGATTAGTTCGTCTTTGAATCTTTTCTAACCTTCACGGCCCGACACGAAACAGCTTGACATCAGAGTCCTTTGACCTCCCTAGCTCTCCGTCGGTCGTAAGTAGTGTGGCCTTCATATCCCTCGCAAGAGCGAGCGCGAAAGAATCTGCTAATGACAGGGCATTGTTCCGACACTTTTCATCAGCCGCAGCTTGACTCAGCCGGGAGTCTGTTTCCACCGATTGCAGTATCGTCCTTATCTGTTGGTAGCGCAAGTGCGCTGTTTCTGCTCCCAGTTTCTGGCACGTCTTGTAACAGTACTCAGCTAGGTTGACTGAGCAAATATATCCAACTGCCTTCTTTTCAGCAATAGCTTCGAAGTAAGGTTTAATCCGAAAGTCTCCAATGAAGAATAAAGTGAGGGCGCCGGTGTCCATGACTAATTTCTTGTTCAATCCGTTGATTCACGACGATGCTCTTGTTCAAGCTCCTTGAGGGCTCTAAGAAGAATATTTTTGCATTTCCTGTCGGCACCAAACAGTTCCGAAATAGGTGGAACAGGAAGGAGCTTTACCTCTCCATTAGAATCTAAAAAGACAACCTTGCTGCCCTGCTTGAGGCCGTACTTGCGGCGAATCTTGGCAGGGATATTCACCATGCTTCTGCTGGTTATCGTGGCCGTTTCTGACATTCAATAAACAATCATCTTTACCATGCATTTAAGGATTCACATGGTAATATCCATCAAGCGCCACCTGAAAACGAGCTGGGCCTCATTAGACCCAAATTAGACCAAATGGAAAATGAACATGGCAAGCTAGGACGTCCTTACGTATAGCTGTCGAGATTATAATTCTCTTGGATCATTCTCTTAATGCTTAAATCAAGGACACTTAACCCTCCTCAGTTCATTTTTAGGCAAAGGTCATTCTATAGTTGCTTGATGTTTTCCTTGGATGCGTCGACATAATGCCAATGATGAGAAGACTTCCCGAGGAAGACACTTATTCATGCACAATGTGGGCACTCTGATGCTCTGCCCGAACTGTAACAATTCCGTACGGGAAGGAGACCGATTCTGCCCAAATTGCGGGAAGACTCTGCAATCATCTGATTTCGGTAAAGTTGCGTTTTCTTCTTCACCTTCTTCCAGCTCCCCTCTATTGAGTCTAAATCATCTCATCATGCTTTGGGACACGCTTTCGTTTCATCTCAACTACCAGTTCCAAGATTCATCTGGAATGTTGCTAGGGGAGACAAAAGGAGAAATGAAGTTCCCGCTCATGTACACATTATATGATACTACTCAGCAACCAGTTCTGAGCGTGGATGGAACAAGGGTCAGGGGCCTTTTGTACATATATCTCATCCATGATGCGGCAGGTAATGTACTTGCAAGTCTCAAGCAAAAGAGTAGCTTCATGAGCCGCAAATACGGGATAATAACGGACGGCCTCGAATCAATGCTTCTTTCCACGGATGCATCTGCATCTAATTGTAAATTAGAGGATATCAATAGCGGGAACGTCCTTGCAAGTGGTCATAGGGACATGGGGCTCAAGACTTCGAAAGTTGAAATTGATATCTCGGACATTGAAAAAGTGGACCACAGGATTGTTCTCGGAGGAATGCTTCTTGTTTACTATTTTGCTCGTCGTTGATAGGCCGATACCTTTAGGGCATGGTCATATAGTCTCACGCATCTCAGCCCGAACATTGTGTTGATAGAGGAGAAAGAGTACGAGCGCCTATTGCATATCCCACATTCATATCGCCACTGGTTCAGGTAACCGATAACATGTAGTTCCTCACATGAGCAAACACTATAATACAGAAGAGTTCGATTCATGTATCAAATGACTACTTGTACCTACTGTGGAAAAGAAAATACTCAGGCAGGCGCAGCCTATTGCTCATACTGCGGATCTAGTCTCTTGGGAAGCCAGCAAGGCGTTACAAGCACCCCGCAACCGCGTCAACCATTTGGCTCTACGCCGCCAACTTATCCTAGTAGTTATGGAAATTATTCTTACAATGCTTCCGAGCGCTATGAAAGAGCGCTAAGGAGATCAGAGCAGCTTGGAAGGGCTGTCGCGATTTTATCAGTGATTGCGCTTTTCCTTCTGGTGCTGGCAGTGGCCTGAAGCACTTTTGAATTGGCAACTATGGGAAGGAAATGGCAATTGGAAGATCCAATGGAAAGCGGTGTGCGTAGACTCGAGAAACTCAACAAGTTTCTGACTGCTGCAACTGTGGCGCTCGTCGTCCTGATCATATTATTGGCGATAATCGACTTTGTGCCTTGATTCGCGTGCGAATTGAACTTTCATTTGTTTCTTTGTGGATCCTCATTTCGTAAGCAGAATCAGTATGTACTCCAGTGTGAAAAGGGGGGAGGGGGGGTTCATTAAGGAAATTGAGGAGAGTCCAAAGCCATTGTTACATCTTCTACTTATGACGTTCCCCTTTTTCAGAAGCTGGAATGAGATCTAGATCATGGCCCTCCTTCTACAAAGCATCAAAATGTCCGGTTCTGTATGTGCTTTATTTGAATCGTTTCACGATCTCTTGCGAGGAGTCGCTTTACACGAAGATTTTCTCTTTGAGCCCATAGTTCTGGCTAGAATCGTAAAAGATTCAGGCTCCTAGAGAACAATAGTCATGGTATGCCTTTGCATTCACGGAGGCGAAGAGCCTTCTCCCACGACAGTGACCCATTTCCTGACACGCCAGGAAGTGACTAGTCCGTTTTCAACATAGGGGTCTTGCTTTGCAAAAGCTTCTGCTGCCTCTGCACTCTTGAAAACTATTACAACACTGTCAACTGGATCTGCGAGTGCGCCGCCGAGGATGAGATCTCCCCGCTCAAAGGCATTTCTTGCAAGTTCGAGATGCTTTGTTCGATACTCTGCCCGCCTGTTCAAGTAGTCATCGACGACTTTGTAGAATAGAATGTGGTGCATTAGATTCTTCATTCTGTGGTTGTTATTATTTCTTGATTTGGAAGTGTACAGGTCGAAGGGGAGAGTGGGAAGGAGACTTGTTGAGCGCATGCTCGACCATCTTTCTCATTGATAGTAATATTGACTTGAATTACACTTTGCGCATCGTGGAGTATTCGGCGTTTCTCAAGTAGATGCGCATAAATCGCCCAGAATGGCTCATGAGTTCTGACCTTGAGTAAAAAGACGGTTGCTGAATCAATGGGAGAGCTTGCTTCTCTGCGGGATTTCTTTGCGTACAATACTTTTGTCAGGAAAAAATATCTTAGATTGATTAGTAAGCTTCCGAAAAAGACGCTGGCAAAGGATCGAGGAGCTTCATATCCATCAATAATCGATATTTTCGTGCACATTCTCGACGTTTACAGGTGTTGGTTCTATGCATTTGAAACAAACGAGGCTTGTGAGCGTTGGTTGCATAAATTTGAAACAGGAGAGGAACTGCCCAGCCTTTTTGGACTATCGGTAGCTAAAGTGAAACAAATCGAGAAGGAAGTAGACAGCCATATTGACATTATCTTGCAAAAGTTGAGAGCTGAAGATCTAAACAGATCATTCCAATACACTCTTGGGACAGGCAAAAACAAATCAGTCAGAACTAGGAACGTCGGAGATATGCTCTGGCACTTGATTGAAGAAGAACTCCAGCACAGAGGAGAGTTAAACGCTCTATTATGGCAAGATGATATTGAACCTCCGGTAACTAGCTGGTTCAAGTGGAAGAAGGCATTAGAAAAGAAACGAGAGACTGCAAGATGAGTGTAAAATCAATGGCCGTGCGTAACGCTCAACAAAGAATAGTTAATGAAGTTGCAAAGTGGGATGGCGTCGTGGCTAGTCCTCACCGCTTTGGAGGAACAGAGTTCAAGCTAGGCAGGCGAGAGCTAGGGCACATACACGGCGACTATCAAGCTGACATTGCTTTTCCGATGAATGTGAGAGATCAACTGATAGCTGAAGATAGAGCCGAGCCTCACCACATCATACCTCAAAGTGGATGGATTACATTTCATTTTAGAAACTCAAGTGATGTGGAGAAAGCAGTGGATCTGTTCAAGTTGTGCTATGAACTAGCAAAGCAACGACAAACCAAGATGAATTGAAAGCCTTTGGACTAATCAGCGCTTATTCATTTCTGTCTAGCGGCAAACTCCATGGCCTCTTTTGCAAGAGGAATCAATTTCACCTTTGATGCAGGATTTAGCACAAGCCACTCTTTCATGACGTGCCCGTTGCGGCGAGGATCAAAGCGTGCTCCATCTCTGCTTGTGACGAATTGATCAACACGCTCACGTGGCAGCTTGACAATGAATTCACTCCTGGTTGACAAGAATGCAAACAATTTCCCACGAGTATACAGTCCTGTAGAGCCGAAACCTTTCTTCCCTATTGGCTGTGATACGGCCGGGTTTTTGATTAGGACCTTCACCACCTTTTCGTACTGCTCTTCTATCAACTTTTTTCTCTCACCTTCTTGATTCCTCCGATTAAGGAAGTAGTCCTTCTCCGAATGGCAGACATGGCAAAGGGAATGATCCAAAGATAAAAGCGCCAATACATTCCATTTGGCCCCAGATACCAGAAAATGTTCAAGATGGAGACAAAGAATAGCGCTGCTGCGATGAACATTGTGAGGCTTTCTATTCTGAATTCTCTAATCATGTCCTTGGGAATCTGGTTCCTTTCTTCGTTTGTGAGAACAAAGGTGAAAGCTCCTAGGATTGCCATCATCACTCCGAGGTCCACTGCGTAGAACTGGGAAGCCACATCTTTGCTGAGATTAGAATCTAGTTGCAAGACGTTGAAGAGGAAAGGCTCAAGTGAAACACAAAACAGCAAAGCGGTGTTAAGTGATACAGTCCACCTGTTCTCAAGCGGCAGAGCGGACATTATCTTCGTGTAGCGCATCCACACAGAAATCAGGATAAGGAAACTAAAGCCAAAGATAGCAATGTCGTTTAGGAGATCTTTTGCAGTTGAGATGGAGCCGATGTTGCCTATTAGAGTAATTGCGCCGATTGAGAGAGCGAGTCCGAAGATCAAGTCAGAGAGGGATTCGATTCTTGGCTTTGGAGCGGCCTGAACTTCTGTTTCTGGCAATGAGAACTAATGGCTTGCTTTCTTAAAGTTCTTTAAGATTCTTTCCGCTGTCATTGAAGCAAAAATCCCTGAGATACAAAATCTTAGATTTCACCTGAATGTTTGCAAGAACGAGGTTACGGATATTCCTTTGTTTTCTTTGTGGATCCTTTTAGCTTAAGGCAGAATACACGCGCGCCGGTGAAAAATGTGCTAGGGGGGAGAAAATATAAAGCTAGGGAGCAAAACAAGAATTGTATTGAAACCTATTCTAAGTGGGCATCCTATGTCTCTTCAATTGTTTCAATTGAGGAATTGTAGCTTTCCTTGGTTTCAATGGAATTACTGTATTAGCTCTCCAAAGCCATTGCTTAACCTCTACTTATGAGTTGGTTTCCTACTCGGCATAAGGAACAGTTTGTTTGACAGATCGGTTCTAGAATCCATCAGAATATGAAATTCTGTATGCTTTCTAATTGAATCACTTTATCCTTTGAATTATCGGTGACTCAAGTTCTTTCTGATGGGTAGTATCATTGCACAAATTCTCAATCTTGAGGATCGTGTTCACTGTTTATAATTCGCGAGATTCTGTCAATCAGCTGAAGGTCTGTGAAGTATGGACAAAGGCAAGCGTTGCATTTTAGTTGATGGTTATTGTTTTGAAGTTGGAACCGCATTTTTTCCTACCGCCAAGGCGGAGGTGATTTTTGAATGAGCATTACAAGTGACAAATGGACAGACAAAGAGTTCGAGCCGCGAATGGGTCCAATTGTGGGATCGATACTTGCCGTGGTTGCCTGGCTAGTCTTTATTCTGGTTTACGCACTCTACTGGTCGAAGGGCTTTGACCTGTTCCAGAACATCATTGTGACTTTCGCCTCCTTACTTATCACTGGCCTCCTTATCGGCGCGATGTGGATGGTCTGGTATCACCCGACCGGCGAGCTGAGGGAGCGATGGAAGAAAGAGATACCCTCACAGTGAGCAAATCGATTACTTGACTAGGGATCTCATACCAGGCTCCTAATCATGGTGCTGCTTGCTTGGCAATTGAAAAGTGCGTTTCCAAAGTCGGCTTACTTTCAGATCTTGTTGAGACAAATCCCCTGACTGATGAGATTAGGCACAAAGCTACAGTGACTGCTCCCATCCCTGAAATAATTCGATAGAAAAAGAAGAATCTAGGATTATAGAACAACGCAACTTCGGCAGCTATCAAGACGATTCTGTGAATCCGAGCAGTAAAGTCAGAGTCCAAGCCCATTTCTTCTAAAGCCATAGCCCGTATACCAACCCAATTTGGGAGCAAACCATAGATGAGGAGCAGGAAGATTCCTGCCGCTGTAATGTCTGCAAGGAAAGAGAGTTGCTGTTTGAGATATGGTAAGCGCAGGGAACTCTTAAGCTAGATCTCCGACAGTCTTTCTTGAGCCGATTCATCTATATTTACAACATTATACATTTAAATGGTTAGCTTTCTAAATATATCACATGCGAACAAAGACTATCACTGTCAACGTTCGCGCAGACGTGGAAGAGAAATTCAGGAAAATCGCAAGAGCAACTATGGGAAAGAAGAAAGGCCACCTTGGAAAGGCACTAACTGAAGCGATGGAAGAGTGGTCTAAAGAAAAAGAGGAAAAAGATACTGTAGCGGCTACTTTGAAATTTCTGAGGGAAGGAATAGACATGCGCGGCATAAAATACAAGCATCGCGATGAACTACATGAAAGATGAAGCCTTTTTCGACACGAACATCATTGCTTATGCATTCGATGATAGCAACCAGAAGAAAATGTCCAACTCCAAAAAATTGATAGAAGCAGTATTCGGAGGCCATGCTACGGGTTATGTTTCAAATCAGGTACTGGGCGAACTTTACGCTGTTTTGACTAGCGGTGTAAGAAAACCTGTGCCAAAAGAAACTGCGAGGATCATTCTGGGTGGATTCCTTGATTCGACAAAATGGATCAAGGTAGATTACACCCACGAGACAATCAGAAGGACACTCGAAGATTCAAGAAGTATAAACGCTCCGTTCTGGGATCTTTTGATCGCGGAGACAATGAAGGAAGCTGGGGTATACAAGATATACACTGAAAATGTGAAGGACTTTGGAAAGGTGTCATGGCTAGATGTTGTGAATCCATTGACTGCGACTGAATGAAGTGTCTAAAGATAAACTGCTTGAAAGCTGAACTTCAACCTTGCAAGAACAGTTGGTTTGAAAGAATTCCTTACCGTATTCATTGTTTCTGACTTTCTCCTGTCTTCTAGTGGTAAACGAAGGGAGTATGAGTTCTCGATCAACTTTGGAAGCGTCCCCCTCGCCAATCTGGGAGTGGACGACGCCCGATTCCAACATCAAACGCCGCATGAGCCAAGAGCCTGGTAGAGTCAAGCGTCGGGAGAGGCGATGAAATATCATCTATGAGCAGTGGAATCTCTGCGCATGCATAGGGGTTATGGCGTCGATTGCAAATCCACTGTACTGACTAGAAAGTGCAAAATCACAATGCTGCCCCACTCATCTCCCCCGACAACAGTGTAGACTCCAGGAGCCAAGTTCTTTCCAATTGCTCCCTGACCTGTTGGATTCGTTACGGTCCAAGTTCTGTTAAAATTCACTACAGCATTCACAGACATATTGCATGATCCCAGCAAGTCAAGATTGCATTCAGTGTACGATGAAAGACGATCAGTGCTCGGTTGGAAAATATAGTATGTGACAGTAGGAGAGCGAGGACATTCCGCAAAGGGATTACTAAGAAATTGTATTCTATCGCTTGCAGGCGCAGATGAGATGTTATTTTGAGAGAAATATCCCTCTAATACTTCTATACCCATTGGTAGGTCTCCAAAATACTCCGAGTTACAAGCTCCCAGTAGCAGATTAGCAATCGGCCACTCACTAGCTGCTGTCACATTATTTATTGTTGGAAGCGTGTTAAATTCGGTGATGTTCACTGAGATGCCCTGGCTGGGATTGTAAAGCGTGGAATTTATTGAAAGGATCAGCTCGAGTCCTGATCTGAGATTTGTGTGAGCCGCTGTGGTTCTCTCAAAAACGCTCGTTGTTTCAGTTACGCTCGGGCACTCGGGCTGCACCAGAACCTTCGGGCTGACGCAGTATGGATTTCCGTTGATCAACACTATTGTGTATTCCACATTGTTCACACCGGCAGTTTCGACGTAGGCAATTAAAGCGTCGCTGCCATACTCCATTGCGGTGTTGTTTGGATTTAGAATGCATGGTAGACGCAAGATCTCACAAGATGATTGCGCACCGCTCAATGTTACGTTTCCAATATAATGCCAGGAACTGCTCAAATTCACAGAACCAACTCTGATAATGGAGCTTGGAGGGATTGAATAGTTCAGGTAGGCTCCAAAGACGAGGGCAATGACAATTATGGGGATAAATCCCGCAGCGGCAATTTTGCTCAAGATTCTGCCATCCGTTTATTCAATGGGTATCAGATAGTTGTACTTAAAACCAGTTCTTAGAACATTAGGAGAAACTTGTTCCGGTATTGGTAAATGAACTTGATTCTTGGGCCCTAGCTTACGGATGGCCATTGTTGGAAAACGCGTGCTCTATTTCTCAGGAAGTTATCGACTTTATCGGAGCATCTTCTTTACAGATGATACACCTTAGATTTTAGGTCATTACGATGGCACATTACTATCGGGGCTGGTATAGAGGAAGATCTTGCCGACAATTTTCTCCCCTATTTTTGCAGCGTGGCTTGAGGATGCTAGGTTGGACTCTGCAATCTCATTGATCAGGGTGTGGACGCGCCTTGATTTAAGATAGATAAGCCTGGCCTCAAAAATATCTCTCGTTATTCCCATTCTTCTGAATCGCGGCTCAACGTACACGCTATGTGATCTTGCTACGCCGCCGACAATGGACATCCATGCCATACCCACGATTCTGTTTACTATTTTGACAACGAAGCACTTGTCTCCATTCTTAAGGGCGACATTGATCCATTGTCTATTTGTCTCAGGTTGTGTAGCGGCCATAAACTGTTCTATTTCTCTGACATTATCATCCATGCTAACATGATGCTTGAATCTGTGACCTAAAGGCGCCTTATCAACATCAAGCTTCCAGATATTCCAAAGCTCGTTAGGAATTTCTGCTACCTCAAGCTCTGAGAAAATGTAACTGGAAGGCTTGAGCTTGTAAAAGTAATCGAATACCTCCCTGGATTTCGAAAAGATGGTTCCTGTAGCCTCGTAGTTATCATAGATGAACAAGCCATTCTTTTCTCCCTGGGAGTTCTGGGAGAGGTAAGCCTCACCTCCCGATTCAAGAGTCTCTTTAGCCTCATGGCGTAGGAGCGGGTCAAAGAATGATAGCCCTTTTGGTAAATTCCCAAGCTGATCTTCTGTTGTCGTTAACTTTGATACCTGAACGCTGCTACTCATAAGTCTCTTACCTCATGTGCTCTAATTTTCATGTATGGTGTACAATGTGCCATCATCATTACCAATCCAAGATAGTAAATTTCTTGGTCAGTTTCTCTTCTCCAAGGATATTGCTTATGACCAATTCAAGGCTATCAGGGCTGCGATGAAGATCAACAACCCCATCATCCTTCAATGCATCCCTAAGGAGGTACTCGAACTGGATTTTACGGTCAGTTATGTGACCAAACCTCTTGACTCGCTCCCTTTCTATCTGCTCATAGGCATACATGAATTCGTACAGGGATCTGTAAATCTGATGCTCCATGTTCTCTTCGATGTTAAATTCTAGATCTGCCCTATCATTTCCTCCAATAGTTATTTCTTGGAGTCCTTCTAGATCTGCCCAAAAGATGGTGCCATCCGGTGCTAGCACCGCATCCTTATCGAGCCAAACATCGTAGAAATCCAGCCCAGTGTATGTGCCATTGTCATTGTTCTTGATTGACCTAACGAACAGGGTAAGGATTGCAATTCCACTCTTAACAAAGTTCCTCAGGAAATCCATCGCCTTGTCATTGTTGTCTATGTGGAAGAAGTCAAAAAGCTCCCCTGTATCATCTCCGATAGTCCAATCTGAATGGAAATAGACCCTGACATTGGATGGGATTAACCTTGCTTCCTGAACCATCTCTTGTTTGAACCGCCTGTACCAATACACCTGAGTAACCTCCTTTTGGAGGGGTTTAGTCAGTTTGACGATCTTCACCAAGGGGGCAATCCTAAAGCCATGAATCGACGTTGTGCTGGCATCTGACATTTCTGCCGCTTTCATTGCGATGGATGCAAATTCTAGTCCCTGGGATCCGTATGGACACCCTCTTGACCACAACTCCCCAGTGAGATATCTAGGATGTGTCTCCTTCTCCTTTGCGTTCATGATCCTATCCTTTGTGCTACCGTTTTTGAGAAGGCTGCAAATCTCTTCCTTCTTGAAGAGCTGGCGGCTAAATGGACTGGTTGTTGATCCTATTCCTTTGACTGAGAAGTAGAAGGGAGTGCCGTCAATGCTCATGTAGGGCTCTCTGCTAACAGCACTCCTGTTATCATCAATCAAGAGCTCTTTGGTTCCTATTGGATGAACATCTGTGAAAGGTTTCACGCTATCAGGGAGGTATATCTTCTCAAATTCAGGCATTTTGAAGCTTTGAAAATACTTGTTAGTTATCGTCCCTGCGCTTTCGTACATGTTGAGGTTGATTGGCATGCCTCGAAGCTTGATTGGGTCGGGTAGAGTGATCGATATAGTCAGAGCAATTCACCAATATCTGAATGCCATAAGTATGCGCCCCAAGAATTCATTGTCTTGGTCCCCCGCAATATGGGCATGTTTCAGCTGTAGTTGGAATTAAGGTGCCACAATACTTGCAATTCACTTTTGCAACATCCCTTATCACAACTTGCTCAGGTGGCTTGGAGCCCAAGTCGATCCTAGATTCGAAAGGTGTTGGAGGTGGGCTGGGCTGGGGCGTATGTGGAGTGTAAGGGTGCTTTGGAAGAGTTTCTTTTCTCTTTCTTGTTAGTGCATAGACGAGAATTGCAACAATGAACAAAATTACTACTGCCCCTGCAATGAAGACAACGTATAATGGAAATCCTCCTATGAGTTGTTGGCTTTGGCTGGTTGTTGATGTGGCTATAGTAGGAGGAGGACTTGCAATTGTCAGAGAATAGCTCGTTGATGTAACATACAGATCATCAGTATAAGTAAAATTTCCAGCTTGTCCTTGATATTTGCCGTTATCCTGTTCTACATAGTGGTAGCCTACAATGTATCCAGTAGTTGGATCGAAATATTGGTCCCAAGTATACGATGCTGTAAAGACGCCGTATGAATCATTACGTTGATATTGGCCAATCCCCTCAGTCCGAATTGTCTGGACATATTTGTTCTCTGTCGGTAATCGGAGGGTGTAATTCTTTGACAGTACCGTAAATTTCGTATTTAGGACATAGAACGTGTTTCCAACAGAAAGTGAAGGATTCATAGCAAACCAAACGTAGAGTGGCTGCGAATATGGAATCCCTCCAACCCCAACTTGATTATCTGTTCCATTCACATACGTGAAATTACTTGATGACCATGTGTAATTGCCGGAAGACGAACTTGATGTGGAACTGCCCTGGTTGTTACTATATTGGTAAGAATAACTATAGGAGGCAGACACAACGCTTCCGTTAATAGAATTCATCTGCTCCATTCCGGTTGTCTGGAGCTGATCTGTATATCCTGTATACACTCCTTGACCATTGTTCACAGTTGTAGTCTCTGAATACCTGAAGTAATCACCTTTCTGAGGCGTATAGGCAGAAACCAAGTGCATATTGGCTGCAATTGAAATTGCTAGCAAGAATGCTAATAGTATGGCTCCAATGAATTTCCTATTGTTCAATTGTTCTTTGCCTGCCCCAATGCACCAGGAGTGTCATGCAATTTGACTTGTCCATCATCTTTCTCTACTTTTTCACAGTTCTTGTTTTCGATAGACTGAATTCTGCTCAACCTGCGAATCCTCCAACCCCATGACTATGAGCTGGATGAAATCCTCCCATCCCACTAAATGTTGAATGGAAGGATGAATGAGCAATGATTACCGGAAAATACCAGAAAAATAAGCCTGGATATGGTGCGTATGTGAATTGTATTGGAGTTGGAGTAATCTTTGCTGTAGAATCAATCTCCTTTACTAACTCATTTCGGACTCCATGGATCATTCTGACTGCTAAAGCGACTAATTCGGATCGCTCTAATCCTTGAGTGTAGCCAGAGAGCAAAGTAACTCCCTTCTCCATCAAATCGAGTACCTCGTGGGAGTCATATACCGGTATAGAAGCAAGTATTGCGGCTCCTACTAATGGATATTCTAAGTAGTTCCTCAACTGCTCTACAATATACTTCAACTTCTCCTCTACTTCCTCTGCATTTAGTTCTCCAATTGCAAGGAAGGCCGAAGAAATTTCAGTGTCCTCCGATGCCATGTATCCCCAAGAAGTAAACATAGATCTAAATGCTTGGAACTTTGAAAGCAATCCATCATATGGAACATTCATTACAGCAAGTATTGCAGCAGCTTCAAAAGACAAAGTCCATTGTTTAAATTGAGTAAATCGATCTACTGGATAGGTTCCATCGAATCTTCTGCCTGCCATGATTGTGGCGGCAACTCCAGCGGATAGCTCTTTAGGAACACCTTGATTTCTAAGTTGTTTGTCTAGATTCTTTAGCAAGGATTCAAGGCTTTGAACATCCTGATTACTGAGTGCAGTCATAACCTCAGCGGCCATTAATTTGTTAGGAGTTGTGGAGTCAAGATCGTGAAGAACATCAAGCGCCTGAATGAACCTTTCTCCTATTTGACTAGGGTCACCTTGGAGCTTAGCTAGCCCTATTGCTGTGCTCCATAACAATGATGGAGCTTGAACCGTAGAATGCCCTGGAACGGGATTGTTTGAGTGTTGTACATCTTCTATGTTGGGAACCCTTGGATTGAGAAAAATCACTTGAGAAGTGGCCTTGTCAGCTATGGATCGCAACTCTGCATAAGTTGACTTGATCTCTGTTAAGAAATCAGGGAACTCTTGATCAGCTACTCTATAGTTCCTGATATTAAGATCGTTCAGTATAACATGTCCAAGATCAGTGAGAGACAAATATTCACCGTTGTATGGCACCATTTGATCGATCATTGACTTTTTCTGGATAAGCTCATTCACGTTTGCTTCCAATGCGGTTAGTTCGGATTGTTCTCTTGTAACAGCTGCTGTATCGCTCTGGATCTTTTGACGCAGCTCATCCTTTTCCTCTTCGTGTTCAAAATGGAATGAGAATGAGTGCTCTTTTTTCTCATCTTGCTGCAGTGCCACGACTGCCTGTCCTGTTTCTGCTTTTTGAGCGGTCATTTCGGTGGTTAGCTGAGTTAATCTCGCGACATCACCGGTGCTCTTGTCATAGTCCTCCTTCGTTGCCCTCAAAATATATTCATTAGTGGAGAGGTAATCCAAATCCGCTGAGGGAATAGGGGTGATGGGCTCTTCTCGATCGTGTATCTGAGAAAGGAATGTCCTTGCTGCGCCACACTTCATGACAGGAAATCGGAATGTCTCAATTGCTCTGATTCTTAAGCGATTTGTTATGTTAGAAAGGGTACATCACAAAAGGAACCACTCGTACTTGAGGAATCCGAGCGAAATCTTCTTTATGCAGTTTTACAGAAGAGAGTACTTTGATGAGGTAGGGGAAGAAGAGAAGAACGAAGGCTTCAGGGCTATACCAGCCCGCAATATAGATCCTGTGCATTTTGATACAAACAAAAGTTCAGCATTGTATCAGACTATTTCTTTCTAAGGAAGGTAGCTCGGACAGGTATTTTCATTCGCGTATGCCGGACTAACGCAAAACACTGAGAAGTCCTTGAGCAGTATCAACGTTGCCGATATGCATTCGTTTTGACTGTTGCAGACTGATGCTATTGACACGTAAATCAAAAGTGTGCCGTTAGAGTATGTGTCCAGTGGAAGCGTGCCCAGCGGGCCAATAATTCTTAGGGCGCAGAGAAACAGATCCACTAACAGGCAAATCAATGGACAACGTTGGTTCCATTAAAGTAACAACAAACAGAAGAAGTTATCACATACAAATTCACGGAACGGCTAGAGTTGGAAGCGAATGAATCAATAATCGAAATTTCGAAAGGAAAGTTTGTTCCAGCGTAGACAGATTCTGGGAGATTATAACGAACGGCCTTGTAACCCTCCCAGAAGATGCCATTCACGGAGAAGCCAGAGGTATTTGTATAGACAGATTCGATTGTGTAATTTTTTTGCCAGCCGTCGAAACTTATGGTATAGTTAATTCCGTGACCAATACTCAGAATATAGTTTTCTTGAGTAGAACTATTGAAGTCTTTGACTTCTCCGAGCCAGTAGACATTGACATGGTTTACTGTTGTCGTGCTAACCGTTGTAATACTTGTTTTGTATCCCGCAAAAAAGACACCGAAGCCAAGGCCTATGATGAATATGATTAGTTCTGTTGTAAAGACCGCGACGAGGATAATACTTTTGTCTCTTGCCACAGCGAAATATGAGAGTGAAAAGTGGAATATAAGGATAGAATACAATTATCGCGGTGTTTAGAGAAAACGAAATTCAGGTTTTGTGAAGTGCACTAGCACCTAATCCTCGGTTGCCCTGCTCCCTCGCCCGTCGAGTTTCAAACTGCCAAAACACTAGGACAAAACCCAGTATTCCAACATCGATTGTCCAGAACTCAACAGGAAGAATCAGAGGATTTTCCCAGACATGGGTTCCGATGCATAGAAATGGAGGCACGCTGCAGGAAATAATCTCATCCCCCCGAAGATAATGAATTGTGCAAAAAGTTCCGTTTGCATTGACAACGCACGTATATGATGGCAAGACGCCTATAAGCGTAAGCACAACCAGCGTTGCAAAGCTCTGTAATGCGAGTGCGAAGAATATCTCAGAGGAGCGTTTCAAACCCACTTTTCACCCCGATTTTCTCTCGGTTGTTTTGGACTCGACATCAGGAGTGATTTACTGAGAATAGAAGATTATGGCAACAATGAGTGCAATCCGTTTTTTATTCATTTGATGAACGAAGGAATCATCTATTTCTCGATGCAATTTGCAGAGAGCCTGTTTCTTAGCGCGGTTATCCTATGGCTTCTTGGAATGATGGTTCCGAGTATTGCCACGATAAACTGGTCTAATCGAGTGCTTCTATTTGTGACTGGGTTGGTAATTGCATTTCTTGGTCTAGCGTGGTTTTTCTTCCCGTTTTCCACTTGAATTCAGCACTGGGGTGATATCTGCTTTTTCAGGAACCTTGGTATTAATTTTTCTCAAAGCGAAAAGGAGAATGCTTATCGCAACATAGGGAACTCCAGCCCAGAACAGAAGGTCAATCGCAAAATTATCGTATGAAATCACAGTGATTGTGCAACCGCCTTAGTGCTAGCGGAAAGGGGCACATTGTGGCGTAGAAGGTTTCGTATTGCAACGGGAATTGCGTTAACATCGTTAAGATGACAGAGATTATGATTGATGGGGAAACAGTTGCGATATATCTCCGCATCTTCCCGAAGAAGGATGCCACAAATAAAGCGGTTCCCCCCGCGATACATGAAAGTCCTAGATTGACATCAACTAGAAGCGGCCAATATCCAAAGGTACAACCATTAGCTGGACAGAAGAAGGTCACTGTGTTTAACATGTATTCGCCACACATCACAAAGATCACTCCAATGACGATGAGCAAGAAACCTGCAATCCGAAGGATATCCCTCTTACTGACAGTCAGCGAGATTATCTCACTAGTCAACACTTCGCATCTTCTTCAACCGGTGTAAATAGGAGCTTCGACTATTTTATTCTGTTGTCTATTCGACGTGTTCTGAATTAGAGAACAAGTCAGGAAAAGAGGAAAGAAACTCAGATCCCTATAAATTGAAGTTATAATACTGAGATAAGCCGATATTACTTCCCTGACAGGTGAGCCCACAATGAAAAAGCAAGTCCTAATCTTGGCAACTCCCTTGGCAGTAATTGGTGTTGTTTTGTTGGCGTTCTTTCCTGCCTTCTCTGTTTTACAGCAGAAGTGCATCTGCCCTCAGAATCTGACATGCGCATGCCATGCTCCGACCAAGTCGCTCACGCTATCCTTCACTGCGGGAACGATACTGCTAGTTGCTGGTGCAGTTCTTGGATTTGCTTCTTTAGCTCGTCAAGATGTTCATGCCAAAGATTTTTCTGCTAATTTGTTACGCTAGCATCATTCTAGCACGTATGCTATCGAAATGTGGTTTATGTTAGACAAAGACTTTAGGCGTTCATCAATGGAATCGAGATCTGACTCGCGAGGGTACACCCTTTAGATTCCGTTGCTCCCTGAAAGGCGTGTTTGCTCCAATCTTGCACGAACATACGCTTTAAGGGGCTCGGGTCACGTCGTAGCGTTTGCATTCCCACTAACCGACTGTCCATTATGAAAACTGATGACAAAGGAGTACGTCTGACTGGCCAAGATCTGTACAGTTCCGTTACTTTTGGCTGTTATCGGATAAAAGGTGAACGTCGTTGTTTGTGTTTGTTGCGGGACTACGAGGCTGAGAGCTCCTGCAGGGGGATTTCCTGTAGCGATTCCACACTCGGTGTACGTGCTTGCACTGTTCTGAGGATCCACTACGATCGTCGTACTAGGACATTGCCAATACTCCATATCGACTAGACTACCTGTTGACGGACTTGTGCCCCAATTGCTGATCGGGGAAGATAGATTCGCACCTGTCAGGGTGATCGACTCGATGTAAGTTCTTGCGCCTGGATTAGTTAGTGTGAAGGTAAAGTTCGAAGTGGCAGTTGTGGCGTTTGAGGCAGTGAATCCGCTCAGGAGCGAGTCTGAGCGTAATGTAATTGTACATAAATCATTGCAGACTGATGATTGCTGCTGTAAAGCATACGCCCCGACAAGCGTAGCTGACAGTATTGCTGAAACGATAATTACTATTGAGGCAGTTGATATGGCCGCAGCTTTTTTGTTGTTCATTGACTTGCTCGAAAACTCCATAGCTCTACCAAAGAACTCTTCCTTTGACTACTGGGATATTACTGAGCCTGAGAATGTTTGGCCATCACTGAAGCTCATCAAGTATTCCAGGTTGTAGTAAGGTTCGGGTGTCGAGTAATTCGCATTTGCATTTACTTCAGTAAAGGTTACACCCGAAACGCTGCAGGATTCAATAGTTTGCGCACCGAGATTACTAAGCGGTGCGAAATTACCAGCACAATTTGTGCTTGCCAGCGTGGTTGTTGCCGTCCAAGTTGCTCCTGTCCAGTTATAGCCGATCCCACTTACAGTCACGCCAGTGATAGTTATTGGGAGTGTCACAGGCCTCGCTCCTGACCAACCACCAGTCTTCCACAAGTCCAAGGTGAAGTAGAACGTACCATTGGTCTTATAGAAGGTGCCTGATTGTAAACCGACAGTATATTCTGGAGGACAGGGGCCAAGTTGTCCTATGTCATCTCTGCATTGACCCGGAGGAGTGAAGATGCCTGCAGCATAACCTAGCAGGGAAAGAGCCAAGAACACCGATAGGAGCACAACTCCAGTGGTGAGCAATTTCTTTCTAGCAATCATTCTCTTAGGTCTGTCGACAAAATCAGCGCCTAAAAGAGAGATGTATTTGGGATACGGAGCTTGAGATCTTATCACGACTGAGAATCTTTTCTTTTATTGCGACCGAGAGCTTCCCATTCTTGATACTACCATGATAAAGTAAAGGTCCGATAATTGAATACTGCCGACTTCACCTAGTAGACCTGCATACTCAGACCACGTTTTATTTCGACTCTCTCCCCCTCTTCTCACTATAATGCTCCCCTAATGCAATAGCACAATCGGAACTAGGGCGCTCCTGGTAACAGAACTGGAGTCTGGCAAGAGCTCTGTAATGCTCCGCACATTCTCCAAAATCGATGGTAGTTCCTCGTTTCTCGTGGTTCGAATGGGCCTACCGCGCTAGCCCCCCAAAAGGATAGGGATAGACTTGACCTCTGTGCTTGGTTTGGGAGAGAGATGGTACTTTGTTGGTTACTGAAAGAAGAAACTGTTCCACTAGTAGACTGGTTTATTGGCAATGTATGATACCTTAAGAGAATCAAGTATGAGAAGAAATGAATGATACCTTTTTGTGTCGTAGGACCTAGCGGTCCATAAAATCTGAAGGAATCTAGGCTCATTGAGACGAGAAAACAAAGACGGCCGCCCAATTTATTCTAACAAAGTCTGTGAAAGACTTCTTGGATTGGGAAGGAAGCTGGAAACGTTGGGATATAGAATTAATAGGATGCAAGACGTTAATCTCTAACGTCTAGATGCAAGAGCGTTGTCAGAATTCATGTCGCCGAGAGTCCGAAATGTCCTCATCGCCATAATCTTAGTCCTGGTGCTAGCATTTTCCGTCACCTACTACACGAAAATAGGGCCCTTTCGAATTACATCCACAACATCTGAGAGTTATCAAACTTCGCTCGATACCACTTTTACCACCAACTTCTACTATCCAATTTCTATTAATTACAGTGGCTCGTGGAATCTTGTTTATTGGGGCACAAATGGAACGGTAACGCAATACAACTTTACGCATTACAACGTCAAGGGAAATCTGACTGGTTCAGGAAATTACGAGACAACAATAACAACCTATGGAGTAGGTTATGTGGAAAATACACTCTGCGCAAAAGCAACAAAGCTGGATTCGCGGAATCTCACATTGGCCCTGACTGTACTGACTCAAACCAACAGCACCACTGGTTCAAATCCATCCGCAGAGGTTTGCGCGACCATGGCCGTGTGACTGTCATAACCGTTTGCTCTCTCACTTTGTTGCGAAAATTCGACAACTGGCGAGTATTTTATCGACCTTGCCTGAGTAATTATTGAAAGATTTGGTTCTGTTTCACTACTGGGTGTTGTGTGAAACTGTTCCACTTTGGGCGCTCATATCTTGTCTAACATCGTCTTTGTGAGAGAAGATCTTTACTAGTCTGATTCCAGCAAATGTGACTAGCACAGCACCAACAATGCCAGCTAGATAATCATAGCGGACGGTGGTAATGCACAACCCGACACCGCCAGGAAATGGGGGAAGCCCACATGAAACAACAGTGAAAGTGCCAGCTATTGCGAGTAGAATCAGAATTAATCCAGCCGCAAAAATGATTAGCCATACGAGCCGGCCCTTTCGCATTTCCTCTAAACGATCTCCGCCTTTTGATAAGGGATCGTAATATTTACCCGAGCTTGTCAACTTATCTTTCCGGTGAGGATGTTTTGCATCCTCATGAATGAGG